>Ga0180438_10000547_pt1 | contig 71716 bp, 64 predicted proteins | sample SS_ome_12_FD_132455 | JGI IMG/M metagenome (GOLD analysis project Ga0180438, IMG submission 132455) | Hypersaline lake sediment archaeal communities from the Salton Sea, California, USA - SS_3_D_2 metaG | ecosystem: Environmental > Aquatic > Non-marine Saline and Alkaline > Hypersaline >...
AGCGTCTTCTCAAGGGTGGCGAGGAAGCTCTTCTGCGCGAGCGTTTGGTCAAAAAGGGGGACATAGTCGTCCTGCTTGTTGGCTCGACGCTCCTCCCAGGCACCACAAATGTGATGAAGATTCACCGTATTGGATCGGCGACAGCATAGGGCAAGGCCACAGAAAGGAGACCCGAATGCCCCTGGTATCAACGGCAGAGATATTCAAAGATGCTAACAAGAATGGTTACGCTGTCGGCGCCTTCAACGTCAATAACCTCGAAATGGCCCAAGCCATCCTCGAGGCTGCCGAGGAAGAGCGCTCGCCCGTAATACTCCAGTGCTCGGAGAACGCAGCTAAGTATGCGGGATTCGACTTCCTGAGCGGCATCGTGAAAACCGGCGCCGCCAAGTCCAGTTGCCCCGTGGCCCTTCACCTCGACCACGGCAAATCGGTAGAGGCGTGCATCGTCTGCCTGCGCCACGGCTTCACCTCCGTAATGATCGACGGGTCCCATTTTCCGTTAGAAGAGAACATCGCCATCACTAAGCGGGTCATTGACATCGCTCATCCCGTGGACGTCTCCGTCGAAGCCGAGTTGGGCAGGCTCGGCGGCATCGAAGACAGTGTCTCCGTTGATGAGAAGGACGCCGTCCTGACTGACCCTCAGGAGGCGAAGGAATTCATAGAGCGGACCGGCGTCGATGCTCTGGCGGTCGCCGTTGGCACGTCGCACGGTGCATACAAGTTCAAGGGCGAGGCGAAGCTCGACCTTCCCAGAATCAAAGAGATTAAGAAGCTCACCGGGGCTCCTCTGGTCCTCCACGGTGCCTCCGGTGTCCTGCCCGAGCTTATCGAGAAAGCGAACAAGTACGGCGCCCAGCTCGAAGGGGTCCGCGGAGTTCCGGAAGAGAGCATCAAAGAAGCCATCTCTTACGGCGTTAACAAAATCAACATAGACACCGACATGCGGCTGGCTTTTACCTCCGCCGTGCGTGAGGTGCTTTACACCAAGCCCAAGGAGTTCGACCCCCGCAAGGTGATTGGCCCCGCTCGCGATTCCATACGCGAAGTGGTCAAGGGCAAAATGCGCCTCTTCGGTTCCTCTGGCAGGGTATAGACACGAATTCGGAGGCACAGTCAATTGCCGGAGAAGCTCACTAAGCGGAGCGACGACTATGCCAGGTGGTATACCGACGTCATCCAGCGGGCGGAACTCGCCGACTATGCTCCCGTGAAGGGCTGTATGGTATTCCGCCCCTACGGTTTCGCACTCTGGGAAAGCATAAAGGACGTGCTGGACCGGATGATCAAGGCCACCGGCCACAGTAACGTCTACTTCCCTATGCTCATCCCGGAGAGCCTCTTCAAGAAAGAGGCCCAGCACGTGGACGGATTTGCGCCGGAATGTGCCGTTGTCACCCACGGCGGGGGAAAGAAGCTTGAGGAGCCCCTTTATCTTCGTCCCACTTCCGAGACTATCATCTGGACTATGGCCTCCAAGTGGATAAGCTCATATCGCGACTTGCCGTTCCTAATCAACCAGTGGGCAAACATCATTCGGTGGGAGATGCGCCCGCGTCTCTTTCTCCGAACTACCGAGTTCCTCTGGCAGGAAGGGCACACCGCTCACGCAGATGCGCAAGAAGCCCAGCAAGAGTGTTCTCAAATCCTGAGCATGTACAGGGGACTTGTCGAGGATTACTTGGCCATTCCCATCGTCGTCGGCCGCAAATCAGAGGCGGAGAAATTCGCTGGCGCCGAGAATACCTACACGATGGAGGCGATGACGCAGGACAAGCGTGCAATCCAAGCGGGGACAGTCCACTACTTCGGGGAGCGGTTTGCCAAAGCCTTCGACGTCAAGTACCAGGGCAAGAACGGGCAGCTCAACTTCGTCAGCACGACAAGTTGGGGAATCAGCAGCCGAATCATCGGGACTCTAATAATGGTCCACAGTGACGACCAGGGCCTCGTGCTGCCGCCCCGGATTGCCCCCACGCAAGTCGTAATCGTTCCAATCTGGAAATCGGATGACCAGCGCCGGGCCGTGATGGACGTCGCGGGCAAGCTGAAGGAAATGCTCAACGCGAAATTCTGCACCAAGATAGATGCTCGTGAGGAATATAGCCCAGGCTGGAAATTCAATGAGTGGGAGCTGAAGGGCGTGCCCGTGAGGGTGGAAATCGGTCCCAAAGACGTCAAGAATCACCAGGTCGTGTTGGCTAGGCGCGATTCCGGCGAGAAGTCCTCGGTGCCTCAGGAGTCCGTGCTCAAAACCGTAGCGGAAATGCTCCAGGATATCCAGGCGTCCCTCTTCCGTAGAGCTGGCGAGTTCATGGATGCCAACACCCACCGAGTTGACTCTTACGAGGAGTTCAAGTCCACCATCGGTGAGCCGGGGGGGTTCCTAAGCGCGCACTGGTGCGGCGATGCAGCATGCGAGCTGGCGGTCAAAGAAGACACCGCGGCCACTATAAGATGCATACCTCTTGATGGGAAGCCCGAGTCGGGACAATGCGTCTACTGTGGGAAGCCGTCTGAGAGAAGAGCGGTGTTCGCGAAAGCCTATTGAGTTGCGCTGCCCCAGTGGCAAGCGCCTCTGCGGATTCGGTTCAACGTTCCGCTCTTGTTATGCACTCCTGAACTTGAGCTAGTAGAGCTTTCCCCGCAGGTAGCGAACCACATCCATTACGCGAATCATTCGCCAGCCTTCTCTCTGGGCGAATCCCCGCAGGTCTCGGAACTTCGCCATTTCGCCCCGCTCGTCCATGATCTCCACTATCACCGCTGCCGGGTAGAGCCCCGCGATCTTCATCAAGTCGACGGCAGCCTCCGTATGCCCCGTCCTTCCAATGACCCCCTTCTCGTGGGGGCGCAGCGGGAAAATGTGTCCCGGCCTCGCCAGATCCTCGGGCTTCGCTTCCGGATTGATGAGCAACGCGATGGTCTTCGCCCGGTCGAATACAGAGGTTCCCGTGGCAATCCCTTCCTTCGCGTCCACGGTCACAGTGAAGGGTGTTTTGTACCGATCACTGCTCTTATCCACCATCAGCGGGATTCCTAGCTCGTCAAGCCGGCTTGCCTCGATCGGAACGCACAAAATACCCCGACCGTTCGTTATCATGTAGTTGAGCTTCTCGGCCGTCGCGAATTCTGCCGGCAGTAGCAGGTCACCCTCGTTCTCCCTGCTGGCGTCGTCAAGCAGTATTACGAAGTTGCCTTTCTTCAGTTCATCAGCGGCCTTCTCGACCGAGAACTCCTCCATCACTGCCTTCCTTCTGCTTGTCCAGTCTCATGACCTCGCCATCTGAGTCAATGCTGAACGTCCCGCCAAGCGGATCCTCAGGTACCTCCTTGATGAGTTCCGCGCTTACCAGTTGCTCAAGCCCCTCCGGCCTGTTGCCGAATCTCTCCTCGAACAAGGCAACTCCCTTTCGGAGCTCTTCTAGATACAAGTTGCTCTGTGCCCTCTTCATCTCCTCTTCTGCTAGCTGCTTCATGATCGGTCCGCTTGCCGTATCCAGTCGATGTTTCCACAGCTCGAACATCTCCCTGTTTCCGTCGGCGGACCCCGCGGAGAGGATCCTGCTGATGAATTTGGTTGTCCCCGGAGGACAGTTAGGGTCCAGAGCCGCCGCCTTGTAGTAAGGAAGCGCCTTTTCCCGCTCCCCCAAGTGAAACGAGTACATGCTACCTATATCATAATTCAGAAGCCATCTAAACCGCCAGTCCCTGTTGTTGCTCCTCAGCCCTTTCTCCAGGAGTAAGATGGCCTTCTCCGGCTCACTTGCCAGCCCGGCCGCGAAGACCGAGCCGTAATGGTACGCAAGTCCGAATCGCGCATCCAGGTCGGTTATTGTCTCATACACCTTCGGCAGCGGGGAGTAGTCCCGCTCCTCTCTGTCAAATTGCTCCATGACGTATAGAAGCGATTTGACCCAGTAATAATCAGCAATCACCTGTTCGAATCCGAACGAGGCCAGCCTGACCGTTTGGCCCTCGTGCGGTTCCCACCTCAGTGAACTCTTCTGCTCTTCCTCTGCTGCATCGACAGCCCTTTGCAGCCCGTATGCCGCCCCCGCGATCAAGAGGACCGCCGTCCAATATGCCACGCGCCTGACCTGCCGCATCTGCTCCCCCTATAAGCTCCTCTTCTCAAATGCCGCTACTGCAAGCAGCACCGCGACTGTGCTGTATGCCACTGCCCATAGCCCGGCGATTCCCACCTTGCCCCACGGCACAGCCATGCAGTATGCCGCCTCAGCCCGGATGTTGAAGTTCTCTAAGCTTGGCACAACATAGTATGCAACTCTGAAGAGCAGGCTCAGGAACTTGTTGCCGACCTCATCCGAAAGGAGCTTGAGCTGGTCTGTTCCGTGTCCTGCCAGAAACAGCGTGAACGTTACTATTGCTCCGAACATTGGTGAGGCCAGCGTGGACAAGAGCAGTGCAATGGCGGCGACGACCATTACCTCGAAGAATATCATCACGATTGCCTGCAGTAGCGGAATGGTCGCTCCGCCCCCAAATAGGGAAAGGTAGCCAAGCAAGAACAATGACATCGCGGCGACGCTCACACCCAGCAACGCCATAATCCCCGCGTACTTCCCCACCACGAATTCCCATCTTCCTACCGGCCTTGAGATAAGCGCGTATATTGTCCCTCTTTCAATCTCGCTGTGAATCAGATTCGTCCCAACCAGAATAGAAATCAGCACTCCGGAAAGGAGGATCGCCGGCAGCGAGATGTCGATGATGAGCCTGACGCCTTCGCCTGCAGAGATCATTCCAAACGCCCCCGACACACCTATGACCACAGCTGCGAATGCCGTTAGCCCCAGTAGAGCCCTGTCTCGCAAGAGTCCCCTGAAAGTGTTAGACGCCACTATCATCAGCGTCATCGCGCTCTTCCTCCTCGGCAGGTCCCGCTTTGCGAGACATCTGCAGAAACGCCTTCTCCAACGTCATCCTTCGGGGGGCCACCTCTCTGATCTGCCCACCAGCTCCTCGAATGATGTCGATCGCTTTGCCGACTTCGTCCTCGCGTACTCGTGCCCACGTACTCGCGCCGTCTTTGCTCAATGTGGTCGCGAAGTCCTCAAGTTTCCTCAGCCCCTCCGGGGAAACCCCGTCCGCCGACAGGTCAACGCACTTCACGCGTCTAGGTAGCACGTCACTCAGCTTTCCTACCGCCTGTAATCTGCCGCGGTGCACTATCCCGACTCTGTCGCAGATCTTCTCTACGTCATGCAGAGCGTGCGAGCTGAGGAAGACCGTCGTCCCTGCATCTCTGAGGCGGAGAGTGAGTTCTTGGATGTCCCTTCTCTCCGGCGAGTCCAGTCCCGACATCGGCTCATCGAGGAGCAGGACGCGCGGCCGGTGGACGATGGCCTGCGCAAGGCCGAATCTTTGCCTCATCCCTCTCGAAAAGTCGCCCAGCCTCCTCCTTCGGCTGCCTGCGAGTCCCACCTGCTCCAGCACTTCGTCGCAGCGGCTTCTGGCCTCCCTTCTCCTCAAGCCGCTGAGCCGTGCGTAGAGGAACAGGGCTTCAGCCGCGCGTAGGTACTCGTAGAAATGTGGCTCCTCCGGCAGAAGGCCCGTGTTGCGCCTGGCCTCCAAGCTGCCTGCCGGGGCCCCCAGTATCTCGGCGGTTCCCGCTGTCGCGCGAGCAATCCCCGTGAGGATCTTAATGGTCGTACTCTTTCCCGCCCCGTTCGGGCCGAGGTAGCCGAAGATCTCTCCTTCCTCGACCGCCAGGTCCAGGCTGTCTAGCGCAACCTTTCTCTTCAGCAACACGCCGGACCGATAAACCATCTTCAGAGATTTTGCTGCGATGGCCTTCATGTCCCTGCCTTTCACAGTCTGTCCGGCACGGCCTGGAGGCTCAGCCGGGGGTAATGCCAAACTCTGTTTTTCCTTGTCATGCCGTCAGGTCGCCGTATGATTTCCTACAGTAGAAGGAAACGGATCATGCCAAGTTACAGAAAAATATCCCTTTCGGCCTCATTGCTGCTGATCTGCTTGTGGTTCTCGTCTGGTCTGTTTGCAGGGGCCGTGCTGGATCAGGAGGAGATCCTCGCGCTTGCGGAACAGCACGGCTTGTCCTCCGATCGGATCGCGGTCTCTGTAGCCGCGCTTCCGGACGGCGGGCCGCTTTTCGCCATGAATGAGTCCGTTCCCATGGTCGTCGCTTCCAATATGAAGCTCATCACCTCCGCTGCTGCCCTCTGCATGCTCGGTCCCGCCTACGAGTTCAAGACAGAACTTCTAATGATGGGTCGTCTGGATTCGGCTGGGATGCTCCACGGAGACCTTCTCGTGCGAGGAGGTGCTGACCCCAACATCTCGGGCCGGTTTGCCGCCGGCCCTACCTCCATCTTTGAGAGCTGGGCTCGTGCGATAAAGACTCTCGGTGTGGCTGCCATCTCCGGAGACATCGTGGCCGACGATCGTATTTTCGACCGGGAATTCGTCCATCCGGCTTGGCCATCCGACCAGCTTACATTCTGGTACACCGCTCCCGTCTCGGGATTGTCTCTCAATGACAATTGCATCGACCTCACCATAATTCCAGCTTCTCAAGTCGATGCCCCGCCGATCATTCGGATGTCTCCGGTCACATCGTATGTCTCTTTGCAGAACGCCTGCGTGACGCGCCGCAAAGTCAGCAAGCCTCTCGTCTTATATCGTACCCCAAGCACGAATAACATTACCGTTAGGGGACACGTGCGGCACGGGGCGGCTCCGTGGCGGGGGTCTGTGACGGTTCACAACCCTTCACTCTACTTCGTCCACGTGATGTGGGAGACATTCGAGCGCTGCGGCATCAGGATCGGCGGGGGACCGCGACTTGCCTACGGGACCGAGTATACGGACGCCCGGGAAGGTGCTTCTGCACTAGTCCACAAGTCTACGTTGGCCTCTTCGGTCAGCGTCATGAACAAGAGAAGCCAGAATCTATACGCTGAGCAGATATTCAAGCTCCTCGGTCATGAGGTCATGGCTGACGGGAGCTTTGACGGCGGGCGGCGGGCCATCGAGTCATTCCTCGAGAGCATCGGGGCAGACGACCCGGCGTGCCGCATATCAGATGGGTCAGGCCTATCATCAGCCGGGCGGCTGACGGCGCGGCAAATCGCCACCGTCTTGTGTCACATGTATAGGTCTCCTCACAGAGCTGATTTCATGAACTCGCTTCCCAGCGCAGGGACGGATGGTACCCTTGAGAATCGGATGGACGATCCCGGCCTCCGGGGCAGGATCATCGCAAAGACGGGGTATGTGTCGGGGGCTAATGCCCTCTCCGGGTACTTCTTCCCGAGGGAGGGGACCCCGATGGCATTCAGCGTCTTGGTGAACGGGATCAAGTCAGGAAAGAACTCTGAGGCCAAGGCCCTCCAGGACGATCTGTGCCGTGCACTGGCTGGCGCTCTGGGTGATGGTTCCCGCTGACCTGGCTCCGCCAACGTCTCGTTGCTACAGCTTGCGGTTGTGTGCCGGCAAGAAACGCCACGTTCGCCCTCTTGAAGATCTTCCCGCCAGGTCTTAATATCTAAGTTCCGATACTCCTGCGACGTTACCCAAAGCTGGGCCACCGGTAGGTGAGGCAATAGGGCACGCCACCTGGATGGCAGGATGGCGTCCTCGAGAATGTCTGGGCATGGAATGTCGGAAATCCGCAAACGAAATCTCTGATGAAGCGTATACTATGCAAGTTGCCATAGCCAGGGAGCGGAGTGATTGATAGAGGTCGAGCACGTAAGCAAGGTTTATCCTGGAGCCGTGGCCGTCGACGACATCTCGTTTCAGGTTTCGGACCGGGAGATCGTGGGCTTCCTCGGCCCTAACGGCGCTGGAAAGACTACCACTCTCCGCATTCTTTCTTCCTTCATACCGCCCACATCCGGTAGGGCAAGTGTAGCCGGATTCGACGTCTTCAAAGACTCTCTGAGCGTCAGGAAGCTCATCGGGTATCTTCCGGAGAATGTGCCGCTCTACCCGGAGATGCGCGCCAGGGAGTACCTCACCTTTCGTGCCAGGCTGAAGAGCGTCGCACGGCGCGATGTGTGCAAGCGAGTGGATTACGCCATGGAGCGGTGCGGCGTCACCGATGTCAGCCGTCGAATCGTGGGACAGCTTTCCAAGGGCTACAGGCAAAGGGTTGGGCTTGCTGATTGCCTGCTCAGCAACCCCAAAGTGCTTCTTCTGGATGAGCCTACCATAGGACTCGACCCTACCCAGATTCGCCAGGTCCGCGACCTGATTCACGAACTCGGCCGAGATCACACGGTAGTGCTTTCTACTCACATCCTGCCTGAGGTCGAGATGGTCTGCAATCGGGTGATCATCATAAACAATGGCAGGATAGTGGCATCGGACACGATGGAGAACCTTAAGGTAGGTTTCAAGAAGGGACGAGCCATCGTCGTCGAGGTGAAGGCGAAGCCGGGCGAGGTGGAGAAAGCGCTCACGGGTTTGAAGAGCGTGCGTGCGGTTAAGCTTCTCGGGGCAAACGGTTCATGTCAATTCAGAGTGGTTCCCGAAGCTCATGTTGACCCTAGAGAGGATGTCTTCCGCTGTCTGGCAGGCTCCGGCTGGGCGGTCACTGAGATGAGGTCGGAAAGCCTTACGCTCGAGGATGTATTCGTGCGTGTGACTGCATCTGAAGTTCGGAGTTCCGGCGGGGAAGAATTGGCCCAGGAGTCCCAGAATGCGTAACGTGCTGACGCTGTTTCGCAGAGAGATTAACGCCTCTTTCCTCTCGCCGATGGCGTACGTTGCAGCGACTTTCTTCCTGTTCATCTCTGGCGTCTTCTTCTACAAAATCCTGGAGTTCACCCGCGAGGTCACACTTCGGTATGCCCTGGACAGTGTGAGCTTTTTCCTGATGTGTGTGATCCCTCTAGTTACGATGCGCCTCTTTGCCGAAGAGAAGAAGTCCGGCACGATGGAAGTTCTCATGACTGCGCCGGTAACGGACTTCCAGGTTGTGGCCGGGAAGTTCCTCGGCGCTATGGGATTCATCGTGGCCATGCTTGCCCCGACCGGGGTATACGTCATATCACTGGCGCTGATCGGTGAACCTGATTACGGCGCGGTGGTCTCGGCTTACCTCGGCATATTCCTCATGGGAACACTCTTCGTCTCAATTGGCCTCTTTGTCTCATCTCTTACGTCGAACCAGATCGTTGCCGCAATAGTGACCTTCATATCTCTGATATGCTTGTGGGTAGCTGGGATGTTCGCCATCGGAATGAGTGGCCCACTTAACGACTTCCTCAGCTACGTGGGGGTAGTGGGTCACCTGCAATCCTTCAGCAAGGGGATAATCGACACGCGCGACGTGATCTACTTCCTGAGCCTGACGGCCTTTTTCCTCTTCCTGTCAGTTCGTTCTCTCGAAACTAGGAAGTGGAGGTAAGGATGCCCCAGGGCAGGTTGCGGCTAGTGAAAGGTGTTGTGGGACTCCTTGGGGTTGCGGGGGTGGTCCCGCTTCTTGCCGGGCTCTTGAGCAACTTCTCCCAGGACCGGTGGGACCTCGCAAGTCTCATACCCGTTATCATCGGAGCCGTTCTGGTAGTCACGGGGCTCGGCATGAACCTCCCCACCATCGTAAGGGGAATTCTCACCAAGAAAGCCTTGATTGGCACGAACGTCATCTTCATGGTTCTCCTAGCGGCTGCCATTCTGGGTCTGGTCAGCTACCTTAACGCCCGCCACTACCGCAGGTTCGACGTAACCCAGCTTCGCCGGTACACGCTGAGCGAGAAGACCCGGAACATTCTCAAGGGCCTGAAGGAGCCGGTCCGAGTGACAACTCTTTTCACCGAGGCTCGTGCCGTCGCTCTCTACGAGGAAATCGTGGACCTCCTCGAAGAGTACAAGTACCAGAATGACAACATCTCTCTCGAGCACATCGACTCCTTCTTCGAGCCCGCCAAGGTCCAGGCACTGGCCACTCGACTTAACACTGACGCTACCGGGTTGACCGGAGACTCAGTCGTGTTCGAATCGGGAGATCGGCGCAAAGACGTGACGTACAGCGATATGGTCAAGCTGCCTCCCCCTCCCTCTCCGTATCAGTATCAGTACGAGCCTGAGCCTCCACAACTGATTGCCGAAGCCGCCTTCACCGAGGCCATCCTTAGCGTATCGGAACCACGCCAGACACCGATCTACTTCCTGACGGGACATGGGGAGAGAAGCATAAATGACTATGAGAGCAACGGGCTGTCGGACCTCCTTAAGGCATTGAAACGTGAGAACTACAGAGTTGAGGAGTTGAACCTGCTCGAGGAGAAGAAGATCCCTGAGGACTGCGAGCTGCTCATAGCCCCTTCCACGGCCGCTCCGTTATCGAATGAGCTGTTTGTCCTCATCTCGGAATACCTCGCCAACGGTGGAAGACTGCTGGCTATGTTCGAACCTCTCAGTTCTCGCGTCAGAGAATCAGGGCTCGAGATGCTCCTGTCCGCCTACGGCATAAGGGTCAGAAATGATGTCCAAGTCGTCAACTACATGGGCGTTGCCATGGGCGCCAAGCTTCTTTCCTACGAAGTCATTGTTGACGGCTACACCCCTCACAAGGTTACCGAGGGGCTGGAAGGCCGAGCGTCTCTGCTCACTAGCGCCTGCGTGGTTGATGCGTTCCCTGGGGCGGATCAGATGGGATACAGGGCTTCAGTTCTATTCAGGGCTCCTCCTTCCGCCTGGGGAGAACGCGACTACGGCAAGCAAGCGGGCTCCATCAACTTCGACAGGGATGTGGACGAAAAGGGGCCTGTTGCCTTAGCGGTGGCGGTTGAGCCGAAGGACGAGGGTGCCGCAGGGGAGGAAGCCCCCGAGATGGGCGAAGAAAGCGGCGCGGGGCAAGCACAGACGACCGATGGTCCGAAGATAGTGGCTTTTGGCGACGTGGACTTTGTCAGCAATAAGTTCCTCTTCAACGTTCCGGGCAACCTAGACCTCGTTCTTAACGCTGTCAACTGGCTTGCGGGAAAGGAGGCGCACCTCGGCATCGGGCCCAGAGAACCGGAGCAGCGGGTGGCGAACCTGACCCCTCGGAATCAAAGGCTTATCTACTGGACCACCGTTGCAGGCTTGCCCGGGCTCTGCATATTTCTCGGTGCCTTCGTCTGGCTTGTGAGGAGATTGTAAGGAGAGCTTGCTGGCATGAAGTTCCGGACTACCCTTGTCCTGTTTGCCATCCTTGGGGCTGTCATTGCCTTCATTGCATTCTACGAGTCAAAGCGACCAGGGACAGACGAGGCCAAGGAGAAGGCAACCGAGGTTTTCGACTTCCGATCAGAGAACGTAACATCCCTTTCCATTGTCACCGGCAGCACGGAGATCGCTGTGCGCAAGGCCGGAGACAGAGGGTGGCTCCTTGAGAAGCCGGTGGCTTGGCGTGCGGATACCAGCACAGTTGACCGCATTCTGTCCGAGCTGGAGTTCCTCCGGTCCGATGGGCGTCTCACTGTCCCCGGGGGAGAGACGGTCGACCTTGGGTCGTACGGCCTCGATTCCCCAGAAATGTCTATAGGCTTCAGCGAGCGCGGCCGTGACCACACACTGGCGCTCAGTCCTGACAGAGGCATTCGTGGCAAGGTCTACGCCCAGATTGATGGGACCGACGAGGTCGTCCTGCTTTCCCCAAAGGCGATATCGGCCGCCAAAGCGCCGGAGAAGGACTTCCGGGATAAGACCGCGCTTGAGTTCGAAACCGACACGGTGTCAAGGGTGGAGATCGAGCGCGGCGACGGGAAGCTGTTCTGCGAGCTTGAGGGAGACCAGTGGTATATCACGGAACCGCACAGGCTTCGAGCGGCCAGAGTCCAGGTCGAAAGCCTCATAAATCAGCTCGCAGCGCTCAAGGTCAAAGACTGGATTGATGATTTGCCTGACGACCTTTCCAAGTACGGTCTTGGTTCCCCTGCCGTGGTTGTGAGGCTTGACAGCGGCGATGAAGATGCGCCAACTCTTCTGCTCGGGGCCACGGTTCCGGATGATTCCGAGAAGAGATACGCTATGACTGCGGGGTCCGGACTGGTATTTACAGTCCGAGAGAGCATCGGGCCCGAGCTCGAGAAGCCACATTCCGAAATCAGAGACCGGAGCCTCATACACGTTACCCCCGATCAGCTTGCCAACCTTTCCATATCCACTGACAGCTCAGTCATATCTCTCAACACTCGAGGAACACCTGAGACCCCGTACTGGCAACTTAATAGCCCGATCGAGATCAGTGCTGACGATGGGAGTGTTCGGAAGTACGTCGAACGTCTCGGGCGGCTTGAGATCGAGGACTTCGTATCGGATTCGGCTGACGAAGAACTCGGCGCCTACGGGTTTGAGGAGAAAGGCCCCAGACTCCAACTGACGTTTAGAGAAGAGGTTGGCCGAGAGGCACCGATCGAAGTACTCTTTGGTCGAAAATCCGAAGATGGAAAGAAGTCCTACGTGAAGCGAAGTGATGAGTCTTCCGTTTACTCCATAGACGCGAACGACCTCTCCTGGCTTTTCCCCTCCTATCTGACGTTTCGCACCAAGCAACTCCTCAGTTTTCCCTCGATTGATGCTGAGCGACTCACCTTGCATCGCAACGACGGGGCGTACGTCTGCGAGAAGGAGAGCGCAAGCAAGTGGCGGCTTCGTGAGCCCTTCGAGACTTCCGCCAATGCTTCGAACGTTCGCACCATTCTCAACAACCTCGCCAACTTGAAGGCGGAGCGATTCATCTCGGATCCCCCAGGCGATTGGGGAGAATATGGGCTTGCAGCGCCTGGTCTGACTGTGCTCGTCGAATTCGAGGAGCCAAGAGAAGGCGAGGTCCGTGACCCGGTCGAGTTGAGAATCGGTTCTCGGTTTGAAGAGGAGGACCTCCGTTTCGCTAGGTTGGCCGACAAGCCCCTGCTTTTCTTGGTGTCTCGGGAGTTGGTGGACAAGCTGGAGGCCGACGTGATAGACCGCGTCGTGATGGACTTCTTGACGTCCGAAATACTGGAGCTGACGCTCTCATACCCCGGAGAAGACCTTGAGGTTTTGATCAAAAAGCAGGGCAATAAGTGGCTGATGCTGAAGCCGGAAGAGTCCGAGGTGGACACTGCAAGGCTGTCTAGCATAACCTCGAACCTTAGCCGCCTCAAGTGCAAGCGATTCCTCGAGGAGATCAAGACCAGGCCCAGTGACCTCGGACTGGCCACTCCCGTCTATAGTGTCGTTGTCAATCTCGGGTCGAAGAATATTACCCTGAAGCTCGGTGCTCAAACGCCTGAGGGAGACTACTACGCTGACGCTTCGACCATATCGCTTCCGTTCGTTCTGAGCGGCGATGTTGTGCGCTCCCTCATGAAAAGGCCCCTCGACCTTCGCAAGTAGCGTCGTGACGTCGTATGGCCATTTGACAACATTCTGTTCTTGCCCAAAAGGTGGGGGGATCACCGTGTTTGTCCGGAAGGGCCTCTTCATCCTGCTGGCCGTTTCGCTGTTCTGTGACGCGGCTGCCGGCGAGTCCGCCGACCTGCGGGTCACCCCCGTAGTGCTCGCCGTCAGAAAGGCCGGCCCGTCAGTAGTGAACATCAGCACCGAGCAGATAGTCGAGCGGCGATATGACCCGTTCTTTGGCTTCGGTGATCCGCTCTTCGAGGAGTTCTTCCGGCCCTTTATGCAACACATGCCTAGGACCAGCTACAAGGTCCACAGCTTGGGCTCGGGCGTCATAATCTCACCGGATGGATATGTGATCACTAACGGACACGTGATCCTCAGGGCCTCCAAGATAACCGTCACCCTGGCGGACAACCGCGAATTTGAGGCCGAAGTTCTCAATTCCAGCCCCGAAATCGATCTTGGTGTGATGAAACTTGACTCTCCCAGCGCCTTGCCGTACGCGACTCTGGGAGACTCCTCCGAACTCATGATCGGCGAGACGCTCATAGCTGTTGGCAATCCCTTCGGACTGGAGAACTCCGTAACCACCGGCGTCCTCAGCGCCACGGGTCGCTCGTTGGGTGCTAGCGAAGACGTGGTTTACCGAAACCTTCTCCAAACCACCGCCCTCATAAATCCTGGCAACAGCGGCGGTCCGCTGCTGAATCTCGACGCCGAAGTCATTGGCCTGAACACGGCGATGAAATTGGATGCCCAGGGAATTGGCTTTGGAATCCCCGTCAATGACATCCGCCTTGCTCTCGTGGGGCTTCTTGACTTCGAATCCGTGAAGAACACCTCGTTGGGCATTGGCGTTCCCGGGGACCCCTCAGTTGCTGTAATCATTGAGTCCGTGAGGCACGGAGGCCCGGGGGCATACGCGGGTATCATACCTGAGGACCTCATACTGAAGGTTGACGATCGCCCTGTCTCCGGCGTGCTCGACTATGAGATGGCCGTCCTTCGCAAAGAGGTGGGCGACGAGCTTGTTGTCGATGTGGACAGGAACGGCGAGATTCTAAAACTGAAGCTGCAGATTGGTGAGGCACCGCCACCCGCCGGCGCCGAATTGGTCAGGCGAAGAGTGGGTGCGGTTGTGTATCCCCTTTCCGCCTACGTGGCTCGGCGTCTGGGTGTTCCCACCGACTTCGGGATTCTCGTACACGACGTTGAAGCCGACACTCCCGCGGATTCCATAGGCCTCAAGCCCAACGACGTGATAGTCTCATGGGGTGGAAGAAGTGTCGGGAACGTCTCGCGGCTTGCGTCAGAGGTCGACAGAATCCCCGCCGGCGGACGTGTCGTCGTGGGAGTCTTACGCGGGGAGTACTTGCTTGAGGCGCTCTTGCAGGTGAAATGAAGTGTTCCGGTTCGTCCTGGCAGTTGCTCTTAACCTAGTCCCCTTGCCTCTGCTGGCAGGCATCCCCTCTGCTCAGGTCTGTTCGACCTTCGACCAACTTCTGGGCGTCGATGGTGCTTCGCTGACACTTCGCTGTACCGTGTCTTGGGATGAATCGATTGATGCCTGCGCGCTTCTGCCTCCGGCATTCAGATCGCCAGACGGACTGGACGTTATTTCTGTCTCCTCTCTGGCGGAGACCGATTCAGACGCGGGGGAGGGGAGGCACCGGCTCTCGGAGACATTCTTGGTTTATCTGAAGCCCACGAGAACCGGCGTCGTGGACACAGGTGCTGGGGAGATTCGGTGTCCCTCGGGCGAAGGCTCCCGTGAGGACGTGCTCCTGGTTCCTTCTGCCAGCATTCGTGTCGTCAGCTTGCCGTTGGCGCTTCTGGTTGTGCTGGCTTTCATGTGCGCCGTTCTTGTGGTTCCCCTGGTTCTGGCAGTTTGGCACGCGCGCCGACGATTCCGCGCCACGCCCGGGCTTTGAACAGACCCACCAGCAGGCAGACTTGTAGTGAGGAGGCAAATGGAAAGCAGCGACGTAGCGCAAATCACTGACCGGGTCAGAAAAGAGGCGGCCTTCGTGGAAGGGCTCAAGCAGGAGATCTCCAAAGTCATCGTCGGACAGAAGTACATGGTGGATCGCATACTCATAGGTCTACTTGCCAACGGCCACATCCTCGTGGAAGGGGTCCCCGGCTTGGCGAAGACCATGACGGTGAGGACTGTAGCGATGGCCGTTGACTGTAAGTTTCAGAGGATCCAGTTCACTCCAGATCTGCTGCCCGCTGACCTGATCGGCACGCTCATATATAATCCGCGTAGTGGGGAATTCAGCGTCCGAAAGGGACCGATATTCGCCAACCTAATCCTCGCGGACGAGATCAACCGCGCGCCGGCTAAGGTTCAAAGTGCGCTCCTTGAGGCCATGCAGGAGCACCAGGTTACCATAGGTGACCACAGCTACTCCTTGGACGAGCCGTTCCTTGTGCTCGCCACGCAGAATCCAATCGAACAGGAAGGCACCTATCCTCTTCCCGAAGCTCAGGTTGATCGCTTCATGCTCAAGCTTAGCGTCGTATATCCCGACCGGGATGAGGAGCGCGTGATAATGGATCGGATGGCCGCGACATCGGTAGACCTTTCTGTGAACGCGATGGTCGGGCCCCAGGACATCCTCCGCGCACGGAGTACCGTCGATTCCATCTATATGGACGACAAGGTGAAGGAATACATTCTCGATGTCGTGTTTGCCACAAGGGAGCCTGAATCATATGGTCTGGACCTCAGACAGTACATCCGATACGGCGCCTCCCCGCGTGCGAGCATTTACCTGACACTTGCCGCAAAAGCTCACGCATTCCTACAGGGGCGTGGCTACGTAGTCCCACACGACGTCAAATCCATCGGCATGGACGTTCTCCGCCACCGCGTCATTGTGAGTTATGAAGCTGAGGCGGAGGAACTCACCTCAGAAGATGTCCTCCAGCGTGTATTCGACAACATCCAAGTTCCCTGACCACCTGAATACCATGATCCCTACAGAAATCCTCAAGAAAGTTCGGAGAATTGAAATCCGCACGAGTCATCTTGTCAGCGAGGTGCTGGCTGGCGAGTACCGCAGCGTCTTCAGAGGCAGAGGAATGGAGTTCGACGAAGTGCGCGAGTACCAACCCGGCGACGAAGTCTCCTCAATTGACTGGAACGTCACCGCGCGAACCGGCTACCCGCACGTGAAACGGTTCGTCGAAGAACGGCAGCTGACCGTGCTATTCCTCGTCGACGCGAGCGGCTCCGGCTTCTTCGGCTCCACCGACCGCCTCAAGGTTGAGATCGCCACCGAAGTGTGCGCTTTTCTCGCCTTCTCCGCAACGAAGAGCAACGACAAGGTCGGCCTTGTCGTATTCACCGATGAGGTCGAGACGTACATCCCTCCGGCAAAGGGTTCCCGGCACGTTCTGCGGGTGATCCGCGAGCTTGCGCTACTTGAGCCTCGCGGCAGGAAGACTCGAATTGAGTCAGCTCTGGACTACCTGGGCCGCGTAGCGCATCGCCGCTGTGTGGTCTTCCTCGTGTCTGACTTCATTGACGACAGATACGAGCGGGCCCTTGCGATTGCAGGTAAGCGCCATGACGTCGTCGCAGTGGTCATCACCGATCCCCGGGAGACCTTCCTTCCCACCGCGGGGATTCTCGAGCTCCAGGATCCGGAATCCGGCGAGCGCTTCCTCCTCGACACCTCGTGTGCGCACAGCCGCGCTGGATACGAAGAGGCTTGGCTGGAATTCTCCCGGCAGAGAGATAAGACCCTCCGCAAGGTTGGCGTCGATTCGATTAATGTCAGGGCAGATAGATCGTATGTCGAGCCAATAGTGAGGCTGTTTCTCGCAAGAAAGAGAAGGATCAGATAGCTAGTGCCGAGCCTCTCTGCATCAATCAAGCTCACTCGCTGTCATGCACCCGGCGCGCTTTGGGTCTTGGCCTTTGCTGCCATAGGGCTCCTGGCTTCACCCGGTTGCTCGGGTGGTTCCTCGACCTCATCGGTGGGAATTCACGCCTCAGCGTCCCTGTCGTCCTCCGAGGTGACCATCGGAGTCCCTGTGCGTTACGAGGTGAATGTCGAATACCCAAAGGGCATGAGTGTCGAGATCGAAGACACGGCTGACGTGCTCCAGGATTTCGAGATCGATGACAGTGGCTGGAACGTGAAGCGTCTGCTGAGGAATGGGCGTGCGGTCGAATTGCGCTGGTGCGAGTTTGCCGCGTTTTCCCCGGGCGAACATGTAGTTCGGTGGCCCGCGATCACATACACCGATGAATCGAGCCCTGACGAGCCTTCCAAGAGTCTGCCGGGAGTACCTTTGGTTCTGCACGTCGTGAGTGTTATGGGCGAGGCCGCGGCCGACGTGCGCGGCATCAAGCCTCCCCTCGATATCCCGTCGAACCGGCTCCACTGGCTCCTGGCGGGGGCGTCGGCAGTTGCCCTTCTCATCGTGATTGCCGCATTGTCTCTCATTCGACGCAGGAAGAGCAAGGTGCGAGTCCCTCCACCTCTTCCTCACGAGGCTGCCCTTGCCGAGATTGACCGTTTGGCGGGGACGTCACCCGCTAGCTGGGAAGAGATGAGAGAGTTCCACCACAGGCTTTCGCTCTGCGTCCGGCTCTACATCGAATCCAGGTTCGGCGTGCATGCTCCGCATCAGACTACGCAGGAGTTTCTTCTCTCGCTTGCGGGATCAGACCAAGTTTTGGGTGCTCAGGCTGAGCTGCTGAGGCGTTTCCTCTACCACTGCGATGTTGTCAAATTCGCCAGGTACTTCCCCGCGCCCGACGAGCTCAAGCAGTCCCTCACCATCGCCCGGCGATTCGTCGAAGAGACCAAACGCGTGCCCGAGGCCGTAGCATGTGCGGAGGCGGATTCCTGATGAGCTTCCACGAACCCTGGCTGCTCGCGTTGCTCTTGCTTATCCCGCTGCAGGTCTACCTTGCCATCAGGGGGAGTGCTCGGCCGGCCCTCGCCTTCTCGTCTGCTTCACGCCTTCGCGATGTCAGACCGTCGTGGAGGCTTCGCCTCGCGAAGTACTCCTTCACCGTCCGGTCGTTGGCTCTGGCCTCGTTGGTGGTAGGGTTAGCGCGTCCTCAGGCGCTTATTCCTGAATCACCAGCGACGGCTTATGGAATCGACATGATGTTGGTCATAGATGTCTCGACAAGCATGCGTGCCGAGGACCTTGCCCCCGGCAAGGACAGGTTGGCCGCTGCCAAGGAGGTAGTGCGCGACTTCGTGTCTCGACGCGGCAATGACCGCATAGGTATGATCGTCTTTGCAGCGCGGCCTTACACTCAGTGCCCGCTGACTGTGGACCATGACGTGATCGTCGAAATGCTCGACCAGATTGAAACCGGCATGGTTGAGGACGGGACCGCCATAGGTATGGCATTGGGAACTGCCGTCAACCGATTGCGAGAGAGCGAAGCCAAGACCAAGCTCGTTATCCTTCTCACCGATGGGCAGAACAACATGGGAGACATCAGCCCGGAGACTGCGGCTCAGGCGGCTCGCTCTATGGACGTGCGCGTTTATGCCGTTGGAGTTGGAACGCGGGACCAGGCACCATATCCGGTCGTGGACGCTTTCGGACGCAAGCGATATGACTACCGGCCATCAGAAGTGGACGACGCATCGCTCACGGAGATAGCCCAAATAACCGGGGGCAGATATTTCAGGGCGACGGACTCGGACTCCCTCGAGGAGACGTACCGGGAGATCGACCGGCTGGAGAAGACCGAACTGCCGACAAAGCAGTACGGGCAGTTCAAGGAACTGTTCCCGTTCTTCGTCATTCCGGCTGCAGGTCTGTTGATCGCGGAGCTGCTGCTCGCTGGCATGTGGTTGAGGAGAGCGCCGTGAGCGAAAGCATCAGATTCGGGAATCTGAATTACCTCTTCATGCTCGGGCTCGTGCCCTTTGCCTACCTCCTCTTCTGGTCCGCGCGGGCGGCTCGACGCAAGGCCGCCGAGGCATTCACCAGTCAGCGGCTGGCCCCTCGCCTTCTTCTCTGGTGGAGCCCTGGCAGGGAGAGCATGAAGTTTCACCTGTTTGCGCTTTCCTTGCTGCTTCTGACGCTGACGCTAGTGAGGCCTAAATGGGGATACCACGCCGAGGAGGTCCGCCTGCAAGGACCGGATATCATGATTGCAGTTGATGTGTCGCGTAGCATGCTGGCCCAAGACATCACCCCGGACAGGCTCACTCGGTCAGTGCTTGAGCTCAAGAACTTCGCCTCTGAGCTTCGACGGGGTAGGGCGGGGATCGTTGTCTTCGCCGGCACGGCGTTTACTCTGTGCCCGATCACTTCCGACCATTCGGCCTTCCGGATGTTCCTTGACGGAATCTCCGCGGAATCCGTCCCGCATGGCGGTACGGCCATAGGCGAAGCGATACGGAGATGCATCAAGTCCTTCCGGAGCGGAAGTTCCGCAGAGCGGATGATTCTTCTGATGTCTGACGGAGAGGACCTCGGCGGGGATGCTCTCACAGCGGCCAAGTCAGCCATGAACGATGGTATACCGATATACACGGTCGGTGTCGGGACGCGCGATGGGGCGCCCATTCCCGTACAGGACGAAAATGGGAACGTCGGCTTCGTCAAGGAGCCGGATGGCACTGTCCATCTCTCCAAATTGAACGATGAAGTGCTTCAGGAAATCGCAGCAGAAACAGGCGGCGCATATTCTCACGTGTCCTCGCGCTCATGGGATATCAAGCGACGGATTGCCGCCGAGATGTCCGCGAACGACACACAGGGCGAAACCGTGATGGTAAGATACTATCATGAGAGATTTCAGCTTCCGCTGCTGCTGGCGATGCTATTCTTGTTTCTGGAGGCGGCATTGCCTCGCGGGAGCCGCAACCAGGCGTTCGGGAGAGCACGGTGAATAGGTTAGTCGTAGCCCTGCTGGTCCTTACTGTTGTCCCGACGGCGTTCGCCGCCGGAGTCCGTCAGTCCGTGCGCGAGGGAAACGAGCTCTTTGAACGGGGAGATTACGAAGGAGCTTTGGAGCGCTACACTGATGCCGAGGTCGACCAGCCCGAATTGCCGCGAGTGGCGTTGAACATAGGCGCAGCCTTGTACGAGCAGGGAAAGTTCGAGGAAGCATTCACTAGGTTCCAGCCGGTGGCGCAAGAAGGGGAATTCGACCTGGCAGCGCTGGCCTACTACAACGTTGGGAACTGTGCCTTCAAGCTTGGCAAATTGGAGGAAGCGCTCGGGTTCTACAAGAAATCGATTCAGCTTGACCCTACGGACATCGATGCGAAATTCAATTACGAGCTGACCCAGAAGATGCTGGAGCAGCGGGAGCAGGAACAAGAGAGCCCGGAAGACGATGAAGAGGAGACCGACAACCAAACCGAACAAGGACCCCAGGAGGATGCAACTCCCACCCCGTCTCCGAGCGGGAACGAACAGCATGACCAGGAACTCGAGGGAACACAGCCCCAAGGTGAGGGCGGCCCTTCGCCCGCCCCAGATCCCTCCAGCCCTGCGGAAGCCCAGGCGTCGCCCGTGCCAAGTGAGCTTACCGAGGAACAACTCCAACAGTTGCTTGACTATCTTGCAGACAAAGAGGCCGCTCACCCGCAACCATTGCGCCGACTGAGGGACTACCCCGAACCAGAGAGGAACTGGTAGATGAGCGGGCGACGGTTCACCCATTACATCGCGGCGGGACTGGCGGTGGTGGGCGTGGAGCTTCTGTTTGGCACAGCTCTGGCGGCCGATGTCTCAGTCACCGCCTCGGTTGACAGGCATACGGTAGCGGTTGGAGAAGTCTTCGCCCTCACTGTGACGGTACGCGGCACTACCGAAGTTTCGCCTCCCCTTTTTCCCTCGATAGATGGAATCCGACTTCTCTCCTCCCAGGTTTCCAGCAGGATCACAACCGGGGTCTCCGGATTCCAGGCAGAGGTGAGGCACATCTACAGGCTCCAGGCATTGAAGGCGGGAGAAGTGGAGATCCCGCCGCTCGAGTTCAAGGCAGGCGGGAGGAGCTATTCTTCTCAGTCGATTTCGGTAGAAGTGGTCGAAGCCGCAACACCTTCCCCGTCTCCCTCCGGCGCATCGGGAGGTGAACCGGCGGGAAAGAGACTTTTTCTCCGTGCGTTTGCTGATGTCTCCGAAGCCTACGTCGGGCAGCAGACACCAGTTACGCTTCAGCTGTGCTGGGTGGGGGTCAGGATCTCCTCGCCGAGGCTGCCAACGTTCAGCAAAGAAGGCTTCCGCGAGGTCGTGTTGAGTGAACCAACTCAGACCTTCAGAAGCATTGATGGCTCGCAGTGCAACGTCCTGGAACTCACCCGAGTTTACTTCCCGATGATCCCCGGGAGGTTGACGATCGGGCCCTTCCGGATCACTTGTGATCTTCTCGTTCCACGCGAGTCCAGCAGCCGGCGACCCTCTTCCATCGACGACTTCTTCAGTAGCGATTTTGACACGCTGTTCGGGACTTACTTCAGGAAACCGGTCGAGGTCACTGCCAAGGCAGTATCGATTGATGTCCACCCGCTCCCAGAAGAGGGACGGCCGACATCATTCAGCGGCGCTGTGGGCGACTTCAGCATGCTGGCCGAGGTCAAACCGGTCGAGGTCGGCGTTGGTGACGGGGTCACGCTCACGATGACGGTTCATGGTGAAGGAGACTTGGAAGCTGCAACTGCGGCGTTGCTCGAGGAGTCGGACGACCTGAGGGCGTTCCCTCCCGAGGTCAGCTATCAGGTCCTTCCCAATACCGACAGGCTACATACCCAGAAGACCTTCAAGCAACTGGCAGTCGTGCAGACGGCCGACGTTACAAAGATCCCATCTGTCGAGTTCGCATATTTTGATCCTGCTGCGGCAGATTACAGGACCATCGGCAGGGGGCCCTTCCCGCTGACCGTGACAGGCAACCAGCCCGGTTCTCAGTTGGGTGTTGAGCCTTCTACTCCCAAGAGTGGTGTTTCCATCCTTTCCCGGGGGCTGTTTGGGATCAAGACGGAAGCTGGCCTCTTCGCGGGACCTTCGCTGGACGTCGGCTCCTCTCCTCTCACGCTTGCCATGGTCCTCATCGTGCCCGCGCTAATCGTTTCGGCATCCTGGGCTGTCTCAAGACGATTGGAGCGGCTCAGGTTCGACCATGCGTACGCCCGCTCAGCAGGTGCGCGGAAGAGGGCTCTGGATGGACTTAGGGGAGGCAGCGGGACCGATCCCGACACCTGTTCGAGAGCGGCACGTGCTCTCTGCGGCCTTGTCGCCGACAAGCTCGACCTCAGTCTCGGCTCCGTAACAACCGATTCGATCGCGGACGTCCTGCGAGACTGCGGTGTGTCGGCCGATCTTGCCGGTATGGTACTGGAAACTCTCCACGTCTGCGACCGGGGCCGTTTCTCCGGTCGCTCTACCGAGCATGTGGAAGACAGCGACGTAGCGGCTACCGCACGTGAACTGATCAAGAAACTTGATAGGGCTATTCGGAATAAATGAGACGCACGCTCATACCTGCAACACTCCTGATACTTGCCGCGACGGGAGCCACAGGCGCGGAACTGGCCCTTGGTGAAGGGGCCCTACTGTTCGATCAGGCGAATGCGTTCTACCTTTCGGCTGAAAAGCTGAGCGGGGAGGGGAACCAGGAGGCGGCGGCGGAACGGTACAACGCCGCGCGAACTGCCTACGAGCAGCTTGAGGAGGCCGGCCACGCCAGGGCCTCCGTCCTATACAACCTTGGCAACACCTACGCGAGGCTGGGCAGATGGGGTGAAGCCATTTGGGCTTATCGACGAGCTTTGTGGCTCACCCCCCGGGACGCTGACCTCATCGCCAACCTTTCGTACGTAAGAGGTAAGTCGCGGGATGCCATTCCGGGGAGGGATCTGTCGTTTGTCCGCTCAGTTCTCGCTTGGCACTTCGGACTCAGCTTCGGAGAGACCAAGCTCTTGGCCATAACCAGCTACTTCCTGTTCTGCATCTCCCTTTCCGTTTGGTGCTTCCTGAGGTCCCACTTGCTCAGGAGGGTCATGTACGTGCTGGCGGTGCTGTTGGTAGCATTTGCCGCTTCTGGCGTAGTCAAGTTTGTGGACGAACGGCTTCCACGAGAAGCCGTGATTGTGGCCGAAAGTGTTGATGTACTCTCCGGTCCCTCCGATGCGGGCCAGCCGAGATTTCGCCTTCACTCGGGCGCTGAAGTGGGGCTTGAGGAATTTGCCAACGGTTGGGTCAGGATCAACCTTGATAAAGAAAGGCGGGGTTGGGTGCGACGCTCAGACTGCCGTGTCCTCTAAACGCCTTTGAGCAATCGCCACAGGAGATAGAGGGCAGTCTTCGCGGCTCTTTGCTTCACCCGGCTGCGTCCTTCTCCGAACGTATAGCGATGGCAGTCTGTGGCATTGTCCGCGATGATCGCCATGTAGCACAAGCCTACAGGCTTCTCCGGCGTTCCGCCGCTGGGTCCCGCTATGCCGGTTACCGACACGGCCACGTTGCTTCCGCTCCTCTTTCTTATCCCGGCGGCCATTGCCAGCGCGACTGATTCACTCACGGCTCCGTGCTCCCGGAACGCCGCTTCGGGTACTTCCAGGAGATCCATCTTCGCTTCATTGCTGTACGCAACAACGCCCTCAATGAAACAGCACGATATCCCCGGCACGTTCGTGAGCATATCGCAGATGAGACCGCCTGTGCACGATTCCGCTACGGAAAGCGTCTTCCCGGTTCGTACGAGTTCCCTGGCAACAGCATGCTCCAGCCCCTCATCTTCAGTCCCGAATATGCAGTCCCCCAAACGGTCACGTATCTCCTTTTCAGCGTCGCTGGCGACAGTCTCCGCCTCCCGACGGCTGTCTCCTTTCGCCAGAATTCTTACTGAGATCACTCCTCCCTCAGCCATAAGGCCGACCTCAGGATTTCCTGCCGTCCCCACCAGGCCGGCGAGTTTCTGGTCCACCGCCGATTCGCTCACCCCGAAAAGCCGTAGTCGTTTCTCGATTCCGGTTGAGAGGCTTGTCTCCCGAAGCGCTCTGATCACGTCAGGTAGCATAGACTCCATTTCCTCAGGCACGCCGGGAAGCACGAACACCCTAGCGTGCTCGGCTTCCATCTCCCAGCCGTCCGCCGTACCAATGGGGTTATTGATACGCTTCGCGCCTCGTGGAAAGAGCGCCTGTCTTTCGTTACTGCGAGGCATGTGAACACCTCGACTTGCGAATCGATCCCTTAGCTTGGTGACAACCGCCACATCCCGCTCCAGCTCCGCTCCGGCAGCTTCCGCGATGGCCTCGCGCGTTATGTCGTCCGCCGTTGGTCCCAATCCGCCGGTTATGATGACGACTTCAGATGTCCGGAAAGCTTCTCTCAACTCGGCGACAAGCTCCTCTCTCTCATCCCCGACGGCAACACATCTGGACACCGAGAACCCTAGGGAAGTCAGCATGGCCGCAAGGCGGGCGGCATTAGTGTTGACAATACGGCCCGAGGTTAGCTCGCTCCCCACGCACACCACAGATGCGTTCATTCCGTCTCCCCTGCGGACAAGGAGTCCTTCAGGCGCCCCTCCTTCTCATGCACCTCGCGAGTCATGTCCGCCTTCGCACGTACGAGTTTCTCAGCAATCTTCTCATCATTCAGGGCAAGGATTTGTGCCGCCAGCACCCCTGCGTTCCTGGCGCCAGATCTCCCTACGCCCACCGTTGCGACCGGCACCCCCGCTGGCATCTGAACGGTCGAAAGGAGAGAGTCGAGCCCGCCCGCGAGCTTCGTTGGTGCCGGTACCCCTATAACCGGCAGGGTCGTTCGGGCAGCCATTGCCCCCGCAAGGTGGGCTGCCCCGCCGGCAATCGCGATTATCACACGGTAGCCTGCATCGCGCGCCTGCGCGGCGAACTCCCCCCCCTCCTCAGGAGACCTGTGGGCCGAGAGGACCCTCACAACGGGGCTTATCCCCAGTTCCAACAGGGCATCCACTGCTTCCTTGACCAGCGGCGCATCCGAATCGCTTCCGGCAACAACAGCCACGTCGCTACCCCTGTCTCGCCCAGTCATCCTTTGTAGCTCCTTCCTGGTAAGGTTTGACGGATTGACCAGACCCAAAGTCTAGGATTACAGGCTGGTGGAATCAACCACGCTCTCGAAAAATGGTGTCGCAGCGGGCGCTCTCGTTGACAATTAAGCTCCATATGGTATAATTACAGGTCTAGGCCGCAAGCTACGGCGGGCTAAGGACTTACGCTGAGTATTCATTGCTTGGGCTCCTGGGGGGAGCATGGGTGGCATTCTTTCTCCGGAGCTCGTTGACCGCGTGCGTGAGGCCGTCGATATCGTCGACGTGATATCCGACTACGTGCCCCTCAAGCGTGTGGGCAAGAGCTTCCGGGCACTGTGCCCTTTACACGAAGAGAAGACACCCTCTTTCTACGTCATCCCTGACAAACAGATATTCTACTGCTTCGGTTGCCACCAGGGAGGCAATGTCTTCGACTTCTTGAAGGTCCATGACGGAATGTCCTTCCCGGAATCGGTTAGGGCGATCGCTGACCGTGCGGGCGTGAAGATCGAAGAGAAATACTTCGTCGGGCGCCCCGACGCGGACGAGTTGGAAGACCTTCGCCGGATGAATCTTGCAGCTTGCAGAAACTACCACAAGTGGCTGGTTTCCGTCCCCCAAGGGTCCGCGTGGGGGTTCTTGCGCAACAGGAAAATATCGCGCGAGACCGTCGAGACCTTCCAGATCGGCTACGCGCCCCCCGGCGGAAAGGCTCTGCTGGAGTTGGCCCGAGCCCGAAGTATTTCGGGAGAGAAGCTGGCGAAGGCAGGTCTAGTCACGACGGGAAGCGACGGCCAATACCGTGACCTCTTCTGGGACAGGCTGATGTTCCCCATTGCGGATGAACGCGGGCGCATCGTGGCTTTTGGCGGCAGGACCCTGACCGAAGCCATGCCCAAGTACCTGAATACTGCAGAGACGCCTCTCTTCAGCAAGCGGCGATGTCTCTTCGGGCTCGACAGGGCGCGGGACGAGATGCGAAAGAGCGGCCACGCAGTCGTGGTCGAGGGGTACACTGATTGCATAATGTGTCACCAGATGGGGATACGTAATGCGGTTGCCACCCTCGGCACCGCGCTTACCTCCGACCACGTTAGGGTACTTCGGAGGTACATACGCCAGCTAACGGTTGTGTACGACGCGGACGAGGCCGGGCTCAGGGCGGCAGAGCGCTCCCTCGAGTTGCTGCTCCCGGAGCAAATGGACACTCGCGTGGCTGTTCTTCCTGAGGGTGAAGACCCGTGTAGCTTCCTCATCTCGCATGGGGCCGAACAGTTCGTGCAGGTGCTCGACAGCGCCAAGGAGCTTATCGACTTCAAACTCGATATGGTAATGGCTGACCCCGACTACCAGACGGTCGCAGGCCAGGCCCGAGTAGTCGATGAGTTGATGGAACTTGTTGCGGCCTGTCCGAACCCGAACTCCCGCGACTTGCTGATTAGGCGAGCAGCTCTGAGACTGGGCGCGAACCGGGCTTCCCTCACCCAGATTTGCCGGAGCAAATCCAGGCCGTCTCGGCAAAATACCGGAAGCGAAAAACCGACTTCTGTCACCAAGAGAGTTGCTGCTGAGCGCGAGCTCCTAGGAACCTTCTTCGCCGATGTGCAGTTCGTGAAGCGGGCGCTGGAGACGGGGGTCACCGACGACTGGTTCTCATCACATGAGTGCAGGGATATTGCCCGAGCCGTATTTGCCGCATTTGAGGCAATAGGCTCAAACGAAATTCGCTCAGTGCTATCCCGGCTCCCCTCAGAGTCGGTTGAGTCCCGGCGACTTGCCGTGGAGTTGGAGGAACTCAATACCAGGAAGGGTAGGTTGGATAGGAGGTTCGAGGACGCGATTGAGTGCATAAGGAAGATCAGGTGTCAAGACCAGGCAAGGAAGATGCGTACGGCCTCTCCTGACTCCATGTGCCAACAGGATTGGAGGGAATGGCAGAGCTTAGTCAGGAAGTCCAAGAGCGCTCGTTCGGATGATGGTCCTGATGGGGACCGTATCGCCTCATAGATGATCACTATCTCCAGGGGAAGTCCTATGGCGAAAGTGGAAGCTGAAATCAAGAAGTTGCTGAACAAGGGCAAAGGGAAGGGCTACCTCACATACGACGAGGTCAACGACATCCTTCCCGAGGACACGATTTCGCCCGAAGAGATCGACGACATACTGATGGCTCTGGATGACAAAGGCATAGAGCTTCTCGACGAGGCCGAGGCCGCAGCCCGAGGGGGAGACGAAGAGCCGGAAGAAGCGGAAGAGGAGGAAGCAGCCGAGGCTTCCCAACCAAAGTCGAGGTCCGAACCCCACGAGCGAGAGCGCGTTGACGACCCCGTCAGGATGTATCTCCAGCAAATGGGGGAAATCCCTCTCCTTGCCCGCGAGGAAGAAATAAGCCTGGCCAAGAAAATCGAGCTCGCACGGAAGCAGTTCAGGAAAAAGGTGCTGGAATCCCCGCTCTGCATGGAGAAGGCTCTCGAGATCCTCCAGTGGGTGGATGAAGGAGATGTGCCGTTCGACAACGCGCTCAAAGCTGATGCCGCGGTCGACGTCGGCAAGGGCGAGATACAGAAGCGGCTGCCGACTAACATCGCAACTCTTCGCAAGATTCTCCAGGCAAATCGGGAGGATTACGCGAAGCTGAGGAAGGTCAGAAGCGCTGGGCGACGTGAGCAAATGTTGGCAAAGGTGCGTCGGCGCCGAAAGAAAGGCGTTATTCTCCTTGAGGAGCTCAAGCTCCGTATGAACAAGGTGGAACCCCTGACTGATGTGCTGCAACGTGCAGTGGACCGGATGTCGGCTTTCCAGCGGCGCATCGAAGATGCCCGCCACGCCAAAACTCACGATGGTTCGCTACGGCGGCTTAGGGAGGAACTGGCGGAGCATGAAGTGCTTGCCACCGAGGATGTCCCCGCGCTCAAGAGGCGGATGAGGGCCATGAACAAGCGCCACGCTGAATACGAATCGGCCAAGAGAGAACTTTCGAGCGGGAACCTCAGACTGGTGGTCAGCATTGCCAAGAAGTACCGCAATCGCGGACTGAGCTTTCTGGACCTCATCCAGGAAGGTAACACCGGTCTCATGAAAGCCGTCGAGAAGTACGAGTACCGGCGCGGGTACAAGTTCAGCACATACGCGACGTGGTGGATACGTCAGGCGATTACTCGCTCTATAGCTGACCAGGCAAGGACTATACGGATACCTGTCCATATGATCGAGACCATGAGCAAGCTGCGCAACGTCAGCAAGCGGCTTGCCCAGGAATGTGGACGCGAGCCCTCAATTGAGGAAGTCGCTGCTGCCGCCAACGTCCCCGTGCAAGAAGCGCAACGCGTCATGAAGATCGAGAAGCATCCCGTGTCCTTGGACCGGCCGGTCGGAGACAGTGATGACAACTCATTTGGTGACTTCATTGAAGACTCTACCGTCGATTCCCCTGTAGCCACCGCGACCCAGGACATGTTGAGAGAGAAGATTGACAGCGTACTTGGCACCCTCAGCTACAGGGAAAGAGAGATCATAAAACTCCGCTATGGAATCGGTGACGGGTACACGTATACTCTTGAAGAAGTCGGCCGCATTTTCAATGTTACCCGAGAGCGCGTGAGACAGATTGAGGCCAAGGCTGTTCGTAAGCTGCAACATCCGGTCCGGCGAAGAGAGTTGGAGGGATTTGTGGAGAGTCTGCTCGAGCTGATTGAACGATGAGCCCTACTGACCTTTCTCCGAACGTACAGCAAGCACTCGAGGAGACAGTGAGGACTCTGATGGAGCTTCAGCGCCTCGACGATAGGCTGGGAGGACTTCTGGAGCAAAGGGGGGTCGGGCCGGCACGCCTAGCGAGGAAAGAAGCTGAGTTGGAGAAAGCCGCGAGGCTGGTTGATGAGAAACATCATCAGGCGCAGGAAGCTCAGAAGGAATGTGACAACAAGGAACTTGACGTGAAATCGTGCGAGGAGCACATTCACAAACTTGAGGGGCAGCGCCTGACCGTGCGCAAGAACGAAGAATACAGGGCCCTCACCGAGACCATAGAACATGAACTCGAGCGTTGCTCCCAGCTGGAAGAAGAAGCACTCGTCTTCCTGACGCGGATAGACGAGTACAAGGCTGAGCAGGGGCAGTTGACTCGCGAGAAGAACCGGCTCGAGAGTGAACTTGAAGCTCTAAGGGCAGAAGTGCAGGCGGAAACCCGGCGTATCGATGGCGAGAGCGCGGCTGTTTCCAAGGAGAGAGACAATACGGCACGGACAGTTCCTCTGGCTGTCCTTGAGAAATATCAGAAGATCCGCGAAGGACGGGGAGGGAGAGCTGTCGTTGCTGTTGTTGACAGTGTCTGTCAAGGTTGCTCGATGGGGGTGACTGACCAGACCGTCAACCGCTTAATCCTCAGGAGAGAATTAGTCTTCTGTGAAAATTGCAGCAGGATCCTGTACCTTTCCGAGGATTCCATATCCGAATTGATCAAGGGGCCGCAAGAGGGATGACGGGCAAGGGGGGGCGACACAGGGCTGGTTCAGGCGATCTGCTCATCCAGATCGATGGTGCCTCCAAGGGGAACCCAGGTCCGGCAGGGATAGGCGTAGTGCTCGTCGAGGGTTCTGGAGAGGTCCACGAAATCTCCGAGTACGTGGGCATGGCAACCAACAACGTGGCAGAATACCTGGCCTTGCTCACGGCCCTGGAGGAGGCCCTCATTCGTGGAGCAGAGCGCCTCACCATTCAAACCGACAGCGAGTTGCTGGCCAAGCAGATAAACCGGGAGTACAATGTAAGAAAGCAAAACCTCCGGTTCCTTTTCCGGAGGGCCAAGCGACTGATGACTGGCTTTCAAGAAGTCACCGTCAGTCACGTGCCGCGCGAACAGAACGGGCGAGCAGACCGACTCGCGCAAGAGGCTGTTCCGCTTCCTGGGGAGCAGTCCGGCTTCTTCTAGGCCGGTTTACCCCTTGGAGAGGGGAGTAGGCAAGGCGACCGCGGGGCGCGCACTGAGTGTGCTCCCTGAGGAAAGTCCGAGCTCCAAAGGGCAGGGCGGTGGGCAATCCCCACCGAGAGTGATCTCGGGGCAATGCCACAGAAACCAGACCGCCCGAAAGGGCAAGGGTGAAAGGGTGAGGTAAGAGCTCACCAGCGGCGGAGGCGACTTCGTCGGCTAGGTAACCCCGCTTGGAGCAAGGCCGCGTAGGATGGGATGGGGTGGCCCGCCCCGCCTGACCATCGGGTAGGCCGCTACAGGCACACGGCAACGCGTGCCGCAGATAAATGGTCGCCGCAGGCACAGAACTCGGCTTATTGCCCACTCCTCTCTCTTCTGACCGCCGCCGCTTCCGGGCTCTGCACCCACCTCTACTCAACAGCAGGTGCGGTCCCCCGACTTCCGAACCGGCGAATCCCGATCGACACCAGGACAGCAGTGATGTTATCGTCACTTTGCCGCAGCTTGGCCTTCTCGATTAGTGCGTCGCAAATGGCCCCGAGTCCCTTACCTGCATTCACGGTCTCCTGCATCTCTTCGAGCCCCAAGTAGCTACTCAGCCCGTCTGTGCAAAGCAACAGCAAATCGTCATCTTCAGCACGGTGTATGTGGCTCTCGGGCTCTACATCGCTCGAAGGCCCAATAGCCTTAGTGATCACGTTTCGAAGGTATGAGAACCTCAGTTCTTGGTGAGGGTCGCGCGAATGCCGCGCAGCGTCGGCCAGCAGCGAATGGTCGACGGTGAGCTGTTGTGATGCGCCCTGACGGAACAGATATGCACGACTGTCGCCCACGTGTCCCACCACGAAATGGGTGCCTGCAAACACTGCGGCCACACAGGTCGTCCCCATTCCCTGCATTGAGGGTTCACTCTCGGCCCTGGTGAATATCGCCCTATTGGCAGCTCCGACGGCCGACTCGATGGCTGCTTGGGCTTCCTCTGGTGTCCGTCTCCCTATTCTCGGGTCCAATAGCTCGGCCAGAGCCCTGTTGATCACCTGAACCGCTGTATTGCTGGCGACGGAGCCCGCTAAGTGCCCTCCCATTCCATCCGCCACGATGAACACACCGTCGGAGACGGAGAAGTAAAACGCGTCTTCGTTGCCCTCGCGGGCGAGTCCGCGGTCAGTCTTCGCACACGCTGAAAGCACCGCTTCCGGCTCGCTCATCGTACTACCCTATTCCAGGTATTTCTCGAACGCGCTCTTGGGCGCCCCGCACTCCGGGCAAACCCAGTCCTCGGGCAGTTCTTCAAACGGAGTGTTCCTTTCGATGCCGTGGTCTTCGTCGCCGGCAGCGGGATCGTAAATGTACCCGCAGACTGTACAGCGCCACTTGTCCATCTAGCACCCTCCTAGCTGTCACGGACTCGCCAGTTCACGCCCCCTCTTGTATGCCTCAGACAGAACATCTTCCTGCTTAAGGACCTCTCCCTTATCATCAGCGTGCCAGGCTTTCACGCTTGAATAGTCGGATACATAGATTGCATCGAAAAAATATTTCATGGTAAGTTCGAGCCCGTCGAAGAGCTTCCCCCCTCTAGTACCCCCAACAGCCACATACGCGCCGCGACGTTCGAGTTCTGCAGGCTCGTCCTTCAAGGGAGCTTTAAGCACATACTTCCTGGCCCAGAAAGACTGGCAGCGGTCAATCACAGCCTTCGCCTGCGCACACGGCCCCATGAAGAACACGGGCGTGGCCATTACTACCCGATCAGCATCTGTCACCCTTTTCGCTACGTACTGGAAATCGTCCGGGACAACACAAGTCCCGCAATCGAAGCAGCCGTTGCATTCGATACATCCCGCTATGGCCAAGCTAGCCACATGGAGTTTCTCCACGTGGGCCCCCGCTTCGGTGGCGCCGGCAATCAGTCTGTCGAGCAGTATCTCGCTGTTGCCTCCCAAGCGCGGGCTGCATGCGAGTGCCAGGATTCGCGGGCCCATCTCCGTCCTCAACATCCGTCGTTGGGCATGTCTGGTGCGTAAGTCTAGGCCCTGACGCATGTAGTGTCAAGCGGGCAACATTTGCATTGTCATGTCGAGCAAGCTACGATAATATGGTCCGAGCAGAAGCATAAGGCTGGGCCATCTTCGCGCCCTTGGCTCTGTTGGCTTTCGGAACGGGGGAACTCTCATGGCTCCTCGCTATACTCTAGATGATCTGGACATCAGTCTTGGCAAGCGAATCAGACTGCATCGCATACTCTACGAACATGGGCCGGGCGGCGGCAGGGCCCTCATACTCCCAATCGACCAGGGACTGGAGCACGGTCCGGTGGACTTCTTTCCTAATCCCCCGGCAGCTGATCCAGAGTTTCAGCTTAAGCTTGCCCTTGAGGGCGGGTATTCGGCCATCGTATTTCAGGTGGGACCAGCCCAGAAATATGTGAAACAGTACGCCGGGCGCGTCCCATTGATCCTGAAGATCAACGGGAAGACAAACATCCCTCCGGACAACGAGGCTTTCTCGCCCTTGACTGCGACGGTCGAGGACGGCGTCAGGCTTGGCGCTGATGCCGTTGGCTACACGCTCTATGTCGGCTCGCCTTCTCAGGACAGGGACTTCATCCAGTTCCAGCAGGTGCGCAGGGAAGCCGAACACTACGGGATGCCCGTGGTCATGTGGGCCTATCCCCGAGGCGAAGCGATTGAGAAAAAAGGCGGGCGAGATTCGTTTTACGCTGTCGACTACGCCGCTCGGGTTGCCTGCGAACTCGGTGCGGACGTAGTGAAAATCAACATCCCCCAGGTTGATCCCAAAGGGAAAGCTGATTGCCCCAAGCCTTATAACGAGATTCAGATGGCTCAAGAGGAGGCGGTGAAGAAAGTCGTCGAATCCGCTGGCAAGACCCTGGTTCTCATCTCGGGCGGGAGCAAACTTGGCGATCAGGATCTTCTAGACAAGGCAAAAATCTGCATAGACGCCGGGGTTACCGGTTTGATATTCGGGCGGAACATGTGGCAGCGGCCAATGGGCGAGGCGCTTGACATTACGCAGAAGATAAAGGAACTAATGAAGCAGAACTGAGCCCGGTGGACTAAGCGGCCGTGTCGCTGTCTTCTTCGCCTTCCTCTTCCGGGGGGGCGAGCGAAATCTTGTCTTCCTGCGCTTCCTTTATGGTCACGTCAACAGGATGAACGCCGCGGCTTTCGTCTAGAAGTCGCAGCTTCACAAGCTCCCTGACGCGCTTGGTCAGCAAGGTGGTCAATTTGAACCGCCCGCCCTTGTCGTCCGAAAGGTCATTCAGGTTGACGTAGTCGAAATCGCTGAGAATGTCCCTTCTCTGTTTCGGCATTTTCCCCCTCTTGCGGAGTCTCACGGACCAGAAGATGACCACGCAGGCTGGCCCGCATTATATCAACTCCCGCTCCCGTTGACCACTGCTCATAGAGCGCCTGGAACGTGCTTTGCATGCTTCCCAGGCCCTGCCTCCACACCGTCCGCTCCAGCTAGCGCTCTCCAGCGAGTTCCTCAGACCTCCTGGTTGCGGCCTCAACCGCTCGTCGGAATGCCCCCCTAACGTCAGCACGTTCCAGTTCAGCCAGACCTGCCATCGTCGTGCCGCCTGGTGTTGCCACGGACTTCCGAAGCTCGTCCGGCGACTGATGTGTCTCCTGAAGTGTCCTCACGGACCCTGCTACGGTCTGTAAGGCGAGTTCGACCGCGAGTTCTTTCTTCAAGCCCGACTCAACCGCGCCCTCGATTAGCCCTTCTACGACGTCGCACAAAAACCCGGGGCCGCTTCCACTCAATCCAGTAACCGCGTGGAGCATCGATTCCTGCACCTGGACTGCCTTCCCGACAGATTCGAAGAGCATCCTTGCTGTCGCCGCGTCGTCGTCCGTCGCTCGACTACCTAGCGCGAAGGCAGTCGCTCCCTCACCTACGCTGCAGGCTATATTCGGCATGGCCCGGATGACGCGTGCCTCCTTCGGCAGTGCTTTCTCTATCGCGCCTATCTCGATCCCTGCAGCGATTGAGACCACCAACCGCGACTCAGATACCTCAGCGATCTCTACGAGCACTCGTCTAACTACGTTAGGCTTCACGGCCAGTATCGTCACATCGGCCCCCTCCCCGCCTCCATTGCACTTCCGGAGGGGCGGAAACCAAGCTGGCCTGCCAGTGCGGCGAGCCTATCACGATCCGTATCGAACGCGGTTACCTTTGATCTATCTGCGAGGCCGGCCTCTATCACCCCGCGAGCCAGCGCGCTCCCCATCCTACCAGTTCCGATAAGTGCGTAACTCTTGCTCATGCTTCCCTCCAGCTCTCAGGGATGCCGACTTCCTTCGAACTCCGCACGCACAAGCTCGTATAGCCGCTCGCCTCTGTCGATCTTGCACACCTCATGGAGTACCGAGTCTAATCCTTTTCTCTCCAGCATCTGGGCTAGGCGACAAGCGCCGGCATCCTCTGAGTTCCGGAAGCGAAGTGCACTTGCTATGCCCATGCTCAGCACCCGTGGTTCTATCCCATATTCCATTGCCAGACGTGCGGCGCCGACCAGCCTATCGTCCGGTCCGAGCTTACGGAGAGGATCCCTTCCCACTCGGGCAACTGTGTCGCCCAGAGGACGGTTGCCGAATCTGTCCAGCAATTCCTCGACGTGAGCTCGAAATTCGTCCTCGCCAAAACTGTGTTTTCTTATCAACGCCTGTCCTGATTCCCAGACTCCCTGTTCAACCAACGACCTGACTTCGGGATCTTCCATGCCTTCCCATATGTAGGTATGTCCTCTCTCAGCGCCGAAGTACGCCGTCAGGGCGTGGCCGCAGTTGTGTGTGTACAGCTTCCGCTCTTCATACGCCCTAAGGTTGTCATTTGGCTGCATCCCTGCGATCTCGGGGATCTCTCCAACGAAGCCTTTGGCATCTACGGGCAGAACACAATACTCTTCTACGTACACCGCCAGGGGGTCACTCCGCCTTTGCTCATCTGTCACGATCGGGACCATTCTGCTGACCACGGACTCCACCAGACCTACCTTCTCTCTCAGAAAGTCGTGATGCCTTTCCGACACCCTATCCACGAGCAGTCCTCTAAGCACCTTCGCGGCATCCAGCAGGTTCTCGCATATGATCACGTTCAGAAGTCGCTCCGGGCTCATCTCCGACCGGAGAGCTATCCCCGACGCAAGCGAATCTGCCACCTTCGGGAGGGCCGCATTCCCGGCAGCGATGCTGGCTATGTCGCAGGATGCAACTTGCTCCGATACCTGCTGCAAGTCCGTGGCGCTCACCGCCCGTACACGTCCTACCTCGATGTCGGGCGAAGCCGTCCCCACTATGTGGATCCTGTATCCTCCGTCCCTGTTCAGCAGCTGCACTAGCTCCGGGTCAACGTCGACGAATACAGTCTCGTAGCCGGACTCCCAGTAGAGCTGACCGAGGAATCCCCTCCCGATGTTCCCCGCACCAAAGTGAACTGCCTTCATGGAGACTTCACGATAAGACTTGTTTCCTCTTTCGCGGACTTGTTGCCCACCTCATCCCTGACCGTCACAAGGAGTGTGTACTCCCCCGATTCCAAATCCGAGGGCACGTAGAAGCGTGTGCCGATGTAGAGGTCGTCCCTGATGTTGCGGCTCCTGTCGACGACTCGGGGTGGATCCCACGACCAAATGGCTCTGCCTGCGTCCTGGATCTCGATTCGGACGTGCAGCTTCGACACATGCGTTCCGTCATCCTCTTCGTCAGTGACGAAATTGTCGACCTCGCAGTACAGAAGCGCCTCTTGTTTGGGGGCTACCGATTCCCGGTCATACTCTTCGAAGACCCCGTAGCTGCTAATCCTCTTGCACAGCGCTAGCTTCGTGATCCTCAGAGGCGACTGCCTCTTCCACTCCCGCAGGACCTCGTCAGCCAAGGAGATAGCGGCGTCCGTCTCGCCGATTCGGAAGCTCGCCGCAGCCTTGATTAGGGTCTCCCAGTGTTCCTCGTGGCCCTCGAGCGACGTCGCGGCGAGGAATGCCCCTTCGGCGTCCCCTGTTGCCAGGTAGAGGGCCGCGAGCGCACGCTTGAACCTTGGATTTGCGGACGACCTGCTCTCAATCTCCGCGGCTATCTCGCCAATCGTCGGAGGTTGCCTCTCAACAATGTATATGGGGGCTGCCGGGGCCGCCGCAGGCTCCGCGCTCGGTGGTGGGGCGGGCGTTGGCTCCGCGAGTTGCAGTGTCTCCAGAATGGTCGGAACGTTCTCTGCCTCCACACCGGTTCCCGGCCCCGAAGCCTTCAGCTCCAGGACGCCCGTCGTCTCGGCCCCCTCGCTCGCGGCGCGCACCGGATGTCCCTTTGCCTCTTCAGTCTGCTGCCTCAGCGATTCCCTGAACTCCTCTATCTCCATCAGAAGCTCGTCGCTCCTGCTCGGGGAATACACCTCATCCGCCTCTGCGTGCCCACGGTATAGTGTGCCTGTCGTGCAGGAGGAGACGATTAGACCGAGCAACGCCTGAACCATCACGAATACGACCCGTCTTCGCGTGCTCATTCTGTGCATAACCTCACAACAAGCGTTTCGGTTAACACCTGCTCAGGTCCCGCCCCCGACCTAAGCTCACTCTGTGTCTTCAGCACCAGCGAGAGTTTATGTTCGATCTCCCCTTCGTCGAACTCCCGTGCTTGGCCTGCAATGATCCTGGCGAGGAAGGGCTTCACTCCCAGTTCTTCCGCAACCGCATTCTCCCCTCGAGTAGCGCAGATCCTCTTTGCCCGGAGAAGATCGCGCAGTCGTCCGCCCAGCCAGGTCACCATACCGGAGAGAGTCACGCCTCGTGCATATGCTTCCTTCATCCGTTGCAGGGCGAGTCTGGAGTTCTTCTGAGACACAGCATCGACTATCTCGTAAGTTGCGAATTCACGCGCGAGCCCGATCATGGCTCTGACGTCTTCTTCTGTTATGCTCTTCCTGGCTCCTGTGTAGAGGTCCAGCTTCTCTAACTGCGAGTCAAGCTCAGTCAGGTTCTGCCCTGCAAGCTGCACGAGCGAGACCGCTGCCTTTGACGAAAGGGACTTCCCGAAGACGCTCTTGACGTGTCCCTGCAGCCATTTGGGCATCTTGTCTGGGTAGACCTTCGGACAGTTGACAATCAAGGTGTTCCCTGCTTGTCCTCGAAGCTCCCCCAACTTGGCCTTCTTACCTAGCCACAGCAGCAGATACACGTTTGGCGCGATTCTTTCGGAGATAGCCGCCAGCGTACCCTCCTCCGCAATGGCCTCCGCTCCCTCAATGACGACTACCCGCGTCCCGCCGAAAAGATCCGGCGTGGTGCACTCCTGCGCAAGCTCACCGGTACTCATATCCGCAAGCGACAGCCGGACGACCTCCGGTTCGATGCCCTCTGAACGGACCTTTTCGATTACCGCCTCGATGGCTTTCTCTTTGTAATAAACCTCCTCCCCGACCATCAGCATAAGCTGCGGAATCTTCCGCCTTCGCAGGATTCCTGGTAAGCTCGTGCTGTGCGCGCTTGGGATTGTCTCTTTAGAGATGCGTCTTGCCACGGGAAATGTCTATCTCGACTGCTGTGATACCGATTCGCTAAGTTTCCTCGCCTTGCGTCGCCATGCCTCTGGCAGTGTCTCGTCCTTTGCCAGCCCCTCCCATAATATCTTCGCCTCTTCAGGCCGACCCAATGCGACCAACGTCCCTGCCACGGCCCACCTTATCTCCGTTGACCCGGGATCCAGTTCCAACGCAGCGCGGAATTGTTGCAGAGCTGAGGGCAAGTCACCTGACCTCTGAAAGGCCATTCCCAGATTGTACCTCATCTCGTGATCGCTGGCATGCTCGGACGTGCTAAGAAGCTTCACCGCCTCATCATACTTGTGGAGTGCCACGAGGATCGCACCTAGATCGTTCGTCAGCCTGACGTCCTCGGGGAAATCCTCATGAGCTTCCCGCAGCAGCAGCTCTGCCTCAGCTAGGTGCCCTCCGGCCCGCAGTTGTGCTGCTTCCGTCTCTAGTTCTCGCGCGCTTCTTCTTGTGACTGCATCGGGGATTGTCTCCGACACAATCCTCGTTGCGACCGTGCTGTCCGTAGTGGGTGCGATGGGTTCATCTTCGACTTGACGCCAGAGCGAAGGCCTGTCCCCAACCTTCATTGCCTCTGTGTAGGAAGGTGAGATCTCCACTGTGAAGAATTCCGGTGACGTTGCCTCAGAGACGTTGCCGGCTAGGTCTCTCACCTCCACTTTCACAAGGGACGTGGCGCTCGCAACCCTGGGCACCCCCCACACATATTCCCCCGAGTTCTCCAAACCACGCGCCAGTGCATCCCACCATATCCCGCCGTCCGCAGCATAGTACAGCGATATCGGCCGTTGCGGCAAATTCTCGTCCGATGCTCTCCATAGCACCTTCCGTTCTTCCCCTCCGTGCCACGACTCCCCCCCGATTGGAGACAGGAGCGAGACCTCAGGCGGAGTTGTGTCTACCATGCACTCGAACTCAGGCCTTGTTCCTGGCACTAGCCCGCCATCTGGGAGACCTTCCTTTCCTGATTCCACGAGGCGAAAGCCGTATACCCCGTCTTCAGGCGCTAGGAAGGTCGCGCCGTCTTCTTCCGCAGCGAAAACGCCGTACTTCCGCCAATTATCTCCGCCGTCATCGGTCACCCACAACTCTAGCTCCTCTTTGGCTGACCGCGATTGGAAGTCGAGCCCGACCTCTCTGGTCGTGCTGGTTTCGGGTCCTCTCATTCTTTCGAACACCTCAGGAGGTATGCCCCCGATGACCACACTCACGGCGGCCTCGCCCCAGTTCGCGGCCTTGTCCATCGCGCGGATGCGTAGGCGCGTCATCCCCAGAGTTCCCGCAGGTGGTTGCCAGCCGTAGCTTCCCTTCGTCCCCAAGCCCGTGGCGGCAACCCGCCAGTCTTGGTCACTTTGCCCGAGGTAACGGATCTCTACGCCGTTCTCAACTGCATTCGCGTCAGCCGTCTCCCACTCGATCGGAATCGATTCTCCGCGCTGGAACACCTGATCAACCGATGGGCTTAGCATCTTGACCAGAGGGCCCTGAGTATCGACGGCCACGCTCATTTGTGGTTCAAACGATAGCGATTCAACTACAGTAGTACTGTCTGTGACGGCGCGAAGATGGAGCAGATAGATGCCGTCGCGCTCTGCCTCAAACGCGATCGGTGTCTCCCCGTCTTCATCTGTCCCGTGAAGCTGCCACTCGCCGCCGTCACCGTACGCGTACCACAGCTCCACTTCGAACCCCTCCAGCCTACGAGGTGCGTAGTTGATGGAGAACTTCCTGGACGGTGAATATATGATGCCGTCATGAGACGGAGAAACCAGATTCTCTGCGGCCTCAGGACCTCCCCCAGCTGACAGAAGAAGCAGGCAGATGACACCGCCACAAAGCGACAGTTTCACCTACAGCACCTCCGCGTCATTCTGACCTCTCGTGGCCGCCCAGGCGGCTGCTAGTCGGAAGCTTAGCAGCCGCCGATCCCACTGTCAAGGAGGCCGCCCGGAAAGGTTGATGCGTCCACAGCACGAGTCTATACTAATGCTAGAGACTCTTGCCGTAGATCTCGGACCGGGGCGCATGTTTTAGGCGAACGACGTTCCACTGGTGGCGGAGGCACAGAATGGGACAGCCTTGGGAAGGCCCTCTGGAAAAAGTCAGTGATTTCTGCTGGAGGATTCCCACATCCTACAGTCGGGGTATGCTTGTCCCCGGCATCATATACGTGTCGGAGGATACTATACCCGACCTCCGGAAGGACTCTGCACCCGAACAGGTAGCCAACGTTGCACACCTCCCCGGCATTGTCAGGGCCTCATATGCCATGCCCGATATCCACTGGGGGTATGGTTTCCCTATAGGCGGGGTCGCCGCTACCGACGTCGGTGCTGGCGGCGTAGTCTCTCCCGGCGGGGTGGGCTACGATATCAACTGTGGCGTGAGGGTCCTCCGCACTCACCTGACGAGTGCCGATGTGAAGCCGCGGATAGAGGAACTTACCGAAGTCCTGTTCCGGGATGTGCCCTTGGGACTGGGGTCCAAGAGTTCCATTGCGCTCTCCAACTCCGAGGAGCGGGCCGTGCTCACTAACGGAGCTGGGTGGGTCGTCGAGAGAGGCATGGGGACCGAGGACGACCTGAGCCACTGCGAGGAGCGCGGGGCCGTCAAAGGGGCCGTTCCCGACGCTGTCAGCAAGAAGGCTATGGAGAGGGGGCGCCGCCAGGTCGGCAGCCTGGGCTCTGGGAACCACTTCCTCGAAGTGCAGGTCGTCGAGCGAATCTACGACCGGAACGTCGCTGAGGTCTTGGGGCTGGAAGAGGGGCAAATCACCGTGATGATACACTGCGGCTCCCGCGGCCTCGGACATCAAGTGTGTCAGGATTACATCGAGTCTCTGGCAGGAGCGCCGCAGAAATATGGGATCCCGATTCCCGATCGCCAATTGGTCTGTGCCCCAGCACAATCACCTGAGGGTAAGAACTACCTCGCCGCGATGGCCTGCGCCGCCAATTTCGCCTGGGCGAACCGCCAAATGCTGACTCACTTCACTAGAGAGATATTCCAGCGTTTTTTCGGCGCCGGCAAAGGTTCGCTCGGACTCGAACTGATCTATGACGTGGCACATAACATAGCCAAGCTCGAGCGGCACCGGGTGGGAGACGAAATGAAGACCCTATGCGTGCACCGGAAGGGGGCCACCCGAGCGTTCCCCCCTGGCCATGAAGAAGTGCCCGAACGTTATAGGTCTGTCGGACAGCCCATAGTGATCCCTGGAGATATGGGCACTGCGTCGTATGTGCTGGTGGGCACCGAGACTGCCATGAATGAGACTTTTGGGTCAACCTGCCATGGGGCCGGGCGCAGGATGAGCCGGCATCAGGCGATAAAGATGAGCAAGGGGAGAAACTTGCGGCGGGAGCTGCAAGCACAGGGCGTGGTTGCACGGGCTCCCGGCTGGCAGAGCATAGCAGAAGAGGCGCCGTACGCGTACAAGGACGTGGATCAAGTCGTCAATACGGTGCATGACGCAGGACTCTCGAAAAAGGTTGCCAGGCTCAAGCCCCTTGGCGTTATCAAGGGTTAGCGCATGTTGCCCCGGGGGATGAATCCATAGCCAACAAACCCAAAGGGTATCTTGATATCTCGTCCACCCTGTCGTTCAGTGCCATCTTCATTGCGCCCCTCCTACTTGCATACGAAGTTGGCATAGCCCTTGTTGTGTCTCCTCTCCGCAATGGAGCGGAGTTGGCGGTGAAACTCCCCCTCTCATTCCTTGGTCCCGCGGGTGCTTTGGTTTTCAATTTTCTAATCGCCGCTGGCATCGTCGTTGCCTACTGGCAGCTCAGTGCCGAGCGCCATTTCAGGGCCCTCACGTTCATCCTGCTGTTCCTCGAAAGCGGGGTCTACGCCATCGCGCTGGTTCTGGTCGCGTTGCTCGTCCAGGGCATAGCTCTCTCCGTATCGTCCCCGGTGCAAGTTTCCCCACTGGCTGCCGTCCTGCTGTCTGTGGGTGCCGGCGTCTATGAAGAGTTCCTCTTCCGGTTCCTGCTCATGGGCCTTCTCTTCTACCTTCTCAAGGGCATCGCCCCGCAGCGCTCGACCTTTTGGCCTACTGTGTTGAGTGTCACTCTCTCCGCACTCGTCTTTGCCGCTGCTCACTATGTGGGATCCGTCAGCGATACGTTCTCCAGCTCGAGCTTCGCATTCCGGTTCGCCGCAGGCGTGTATCTTTCGGCCGTGTACGCTTCACGCGGATTAGGAGCCGCAGTCTACACTCATGCAATCTATGACGTCATCGTTTTCCTGGCTCAGTTCTTCGTGGGCTAAGATTGGCCCTGGCAGCGGGGTCCCTAAAATCAAGTGTCCTCGCGCTCGCATAGACGGTGAGGTGCCTGGCGCGAGACCGTCACCGTGGATGGAGCCGTGAAATGCTGACACCAGAAGAGTCAAGTGGACACTCTCGCATCTCTAGTGGGCCCCTGTCCTCAGGCGGTCTTCGAGTCTTGGCTCCCGCTAAGCTTAATCTCTTCTTCGAGTTGATATCCAAACGAGACGACGGGTATCACAACATATCCACGGTAATGCAAACGATAGACCTCTTCGACGAGCTTCTGCTTCGACGAGGGGAGACCGGCGTCGAACTGGAAAGCACCGGGCTAGATGTCCCGACAGAAGAGGGCAACCTTGTCTGGCGTGCCGCGAAGCTATTTCTCCGTCGCTTCGCACCCGACATTGGGGTGCGGATCAGGCTGGTTAAGCGAATACCCCTGGGCGCTGGTCTTGGCGGAGGAAGCAGCGACGCCGCAGCTACGCTCGTTGGGCTCGACCGGCTATTGGATCTGGGAATTGACGCCGACGAGATGCGGCGTATCGCAGCGACCCTGGGTTCGGATGTGCCGTTCTTCATCGAGGGTGGCACAGCGCTGTGCGAGGGCAGGGGGGAGGTCGTAACCCCAGCCAAGTCTGGTGCGAATCTTCATTTCGTCCTAGTCCGTCCCCCCATTAGTGTCTCAACTCAGGAGGTCTACGCGCACAGCAAAATTGGCTTGACGGGTCCTAGGAGAGAAGCTAACATTTTGTTGAGCGCGCTCGAGAGGGGTGATATAGGGGGAATTGGCGAGGCGGTATTCAACAGGCTGGAGTGCGTAACCTCGGCCATCCTTCCCTCCCTACTCGAGTTGAAGGGAATTATGGCAGGTTTGCCGTTCGCCGGCGTTTGCATGACCGGAAGCGGTTCGGCTTTCTTTGGGATATGTCGCTCCAGGAGGGAGGTGAAAGGGGCCGTCGCGTCGCTCAGGGACAGAAGAGTAGGCCGAGTGTATTCAGCAACGGGCTGGCTCTAACTTGGTAGCTGCCATAGGCGTAAGGAGCTCAGAGTGAACATCACAGAAGTCCGTGTGAAACTTGTTCCGCAGCGGGGTGATAAGTTGCACGCCTTCTGCACCATAACCATCGATAACGATTTCGTCATCCGAGACCTGAAGATCATCGAAGGCAACAAAGGGCTTTTTGTGGCCATGCCCAGCAGAAAGCTCACCGACAACTGCCCTGTATGCGGCGGAAAGAATTACCTCAGGGCGCGGTACTGCAACGAGTGTGGAGCCAGGCTGGATGAAAAGCGGGTGGAAAGCGTCGATGGCCAGCCGCCGAAGTTGCATGCCGATATTGCCCACCCCATCAACACTCATTGCCGTGAAGCGCTTCAGGGGATGGTCCTTCGCGCCTATGAGGAAGAAGTGAAAAGGGGCGAATCTCAGGACTACCCGCCGGAAGACCTGGAGCGGCCTCGTGAGCAAGACGACTCGGCCGGCAGGTTCAGTTCACACCAGCCTCCTGCCGCTGAAGACTCCGGTTTCGAGGAGGGCATTTTCTCATAAAGCTGCCTGGAGCGTTTACACTCTTGGACGCAAACCGATTGCATAACCTATCCCTCGTCAATGTGCCATCCGGGGCGGGCGGTGGCTCCCGATAGGGTTTCCGCCGGGGAGGCAATGAGCATGATTCTCTTCGTACCTGGTCCTTCTTTCACCCGTCAGGAGTTCCCCAAGTGAAGAAAACCGGAGCGCAAATACTTGTAGACACACTTCTCTACGAGGGTGTTGACGTCGCATTCGGAATCCCTGGGGGCGCGGTAATCCCCCTATTTGACGTGCTCTATGAGACACCCTTGAGGTTCATACTGTGCGCCCATGAGCAAGGAGCTATCCACGCTGCTGACGGATATGCACGTGCCTCCGGCAAGGTGGGCGTCTGCATCGCCACCTCGGGCCCCGGGGCCACAAACCTGGTTACTGGGATCGCCACGGCATACATGGACTCTTCCCCCGTTGTAGCCATAACCGGGCAGGTCAAAACCCATCTAATCGGCAATGACGCGTTCCAGGAGGCAGACACCACCGGCATAACTCGTCCTGTCACCAAACACAACTACCTCGTCAAAGACGTGCGAGACCTCGCGAGGACCATCCGCGAGGCCTTCTACATCGCCGGCACCGGGCGACCTGGACCCGTAGTAGTTGATGTGCCTCTTGACGTCTCGTTGGCGGAATGCGATGGGACAATTCCCGAGAAGCTGTCTCTCGCCGGCTACAAGCCCAGGTGCGATGGAAACCCCCGGCAGATTCAGCGAGCCGCCGAGGCCATCAACCAGTCCAAGCAGCCCGTCCTCTACGCGGGTGGGGGCGTTATTACCTCGGGCGCTTCCGATGAACTGAGAGAGATCGCGAAGAGAGCCGAAATACCTGTCACGACAACGCTCCTGGGTTTGGGGTGTTTTCCGGAGAACGATCCGTTATCACTTGGCATGCTGGGGATGCACGGCACCGCCTACGCGAACTACGCAGTCCAGTCGTCCGACCTCATTATTGCCGTGGGAGCAAGATTCGACGACCGCGTCACCGGCGACGTTAAAACCTTCGCACCCAATGCGACAATCATACACATCGATATCGATCCGGCTTCCATAAGCAAAAGCATTCCAGTCGACGTTCCGGTTGTCGGCGACGCCAAGAGAATCCTTTGCGAACTTTCCAAGCTCGTCGAGCATGTAGACCGCGGCGAGTGGCTCGAGAGAGTGCGGAAGTGGAAAGAGTCTCATCCTCTCTGCTACGAGCCTGACGGGCTCAAGCCGCAATACGTAGTAGAGCAGATCGACGAAGTGACTGACGGAAACGCGATAATATGCACCGAAGTCGGCCAGAACCAAATGTGGGCGGCCCAGTTTTTTACCTATACTAGACCGCGGTCATTCATTTCCTCGGGCGGGCTCGGAACCATGGGGTTTGGTTTCCCGGCTTCCATCGGAGCGCAAATCGCGAATCCCGACAAGGTTGTCTTCGACATAGCCGGCGATGGAAGTTTTCAGATGAACGTGCAGGAACTCGCCACCGCCGTCAAGTGTGACGTTCCCGTTAAGGTCGCCATTCTGAACAACGGCTACCTCGGGATGGTCAGGCAGTGGCAGGAGCTTTTCTTCAACAGACGATATTCCTGCACATGTCTCGATGGGGCGCCGGACTTCGTGAAACTTGCCGAGGCCTACGGCGCGGCCGGGTTCCTGGTGGAGAAGCCCCAAGACGTCCGACCAACCCTTGAGAAGGCGCTCAAAACCGACAAGCCCGTGGTCATCGATTTCAGGGTATGTCCGGAAGAGAACGTCTACCCCATGGTTCCGGCTGGCAAAGCCATCGATGAGATGATCGGCGGATTGGCGTAAAGGAGAAATGACCTTGGCTGATTCAGAAAACGAGCGCCGCCATGTCTTCACGGTACTGGTCGAGAACAAAGCGGGAGTGTTGGCTCACGTTTCCGGGCTTTTCAGCAGCCGCGGGTTCAACATCGACAGTCTCGCTGTCGGTGAAACCGAGAACCCTCAGATCTCCCGAATGACCATTGTGGCGCGTGGAGACGAACAGATACTCGAGCAGATAATGAAGCAACTTCGGAAGCTGATCTACGTCATTAAGGTACAGGACGTTACCCCGCTCGAACACGTCGAGCGCGACCTCATTCTCGTTCGTGTCAATGCCGAATCTCACAGGAGAGCGGAGGTCTGCCAGATAGCCCACATATTCAGAGCCAACATCGTTGATATAGCTCAGCAAGACCTTATCCTTGAACTGACCGGCAACGAGTCGAAGATCGAGGCGCTCATCAAGCTCCTCAGACCGTACGGAATTAAGGAAGTGGCCCGGACGGGTACAGTGGCAATGCTTCGAGGGAAGAAGTAGGCGCTACCCACAAAAGGGTTGCCATAGGGTGGTCCTTCCCTCCACGGAGTCAACCAAGTGGGTAAGATAGTCATCTTTGATACGACCTTGCGAGATGGTGAACAGGCCCCCGGTGCAAGCCTCAATATCCGCGAGAAGCTCGAGATAGCTAGGCAACTCGCAGCCCTTGGCGTTGACGTAATCGAAGGCGGCTTTCCGTTCACGTCAAAGGGGGATTTCGAAGCCGTGAAGGCCGTGTCCGAGGAAGTCAAGGATGTCACCATTGCGGCGCTTGCGCGCGTGCGGAAAGAGGACATAGACGCGGCGCTGCAAGCTTTGGAATCGGCTTCATCCCCAAGACTTCATCTCTTCGTTGCTACGTCCGACATACACTTGGAGCACCAGCTTAGGAAATCCAGAGCCGAGGTGCTGGAAATGACCTCCGGGGCGGTGAAGTACGCGAAACGTCGGCTGCCTGATGTCGAGTTCTCTGCGATGGACGCTTCCAGGACCGACATCGCCTTCCTGAAGGAAGTAGTCAAGACGGCCATCGATGCGGGTGCGACCACCATCAACATCCCTGACACGGTTGGGTATGCCCTCCCAGGCCCCTTCTCCGAGGTCATACGGGAACTCGTGTCTGACGTACCAGCGATTGACGACGTCATTGTAAGCGTGCACTGCCACAACGACCTGGGCTTGGCAGTGGCGAATTCTCTTGCCGCAATACAGGCTGGTGCGCGCCAAGCGGAGTGCACAATCAACGGCATCGGCGAGCGAGCGGGCAACGCCGCGTTGGAAGAAATAGTCATGGCGCTCAACACTCGCAGAGACCACTTCGGCCACACCTGCAATATCGTCACCAACCGACTCCTGGCCACCAGTAGGCTCGTCAGTTCTTTAACAGGGATCTACGTGCAGCGGAACAAAGCCGTCGTCGGCGAGAACGCATTTGCTCACGAAGCCGGAATCCACCAGGACGGGATCCTCAAGGAGCGAATTACCTACGAGATCATGAAGCCGGAAGATGTAGGATTCGCCAAATCGGAACTCGTGTTGGGAAAGCACTCGGGCAGGCACGCGTTCCGAGAACGAATCTCTGAACTCGGATATGAACTCTCCGATGATGAGCTGGAACACGCTTTCAAGCAGTTCAAGCTGCTTTCGGACAGGAAGAAGGAGATATTCGACGCCGACATTGAGGCCATAATCGAAGCAGAGACCTCCCGCGTCCCCCAGCTCTTCGAACTGGTCTCCGTGCAGACATTCAGCGGCACGAACTCAATCCCCACCGCGACTGTGGTCATAAAGACCAGCGACGGCGAGCTCAAGGAGGACGCCGCAACAGGAGACGGGCCAGTCGATGCGATATACCGGAGCATAGACAGGATCACTCAGGCTCCCGGTGTCCTGTCCGATTACAGAATACGGGCAGTCACCCACGGCAAGGACGCTTTGGGAGAAGTCTCCGTTGAAGTGGAGTCCGGGGACTTAAGAGTCCGGGGAAGGGCTGCCAGCACGGACATCCTGGAGGCCAGCGCGCTCGCATATCTACACGCCGTCAACAAGTTTCTTGCCCGCAGACGGCTCAATGCGGACGGAGCCTCGAAGTGATCAGGCGCCCGCCTATCTCCGCGATTCCTTCTTTTCCTGGGCCTCGTCTATGTGGCGAAGCACCTCAATAAGTTCCGTCGTCGTCAGGTAGCCCATCTCCAGCATTATGAGGCCAAGGAGGCGATGCTGTTTGCCCATCTTGTCCTCTTCTTCCTGGATTGCCAGGGCTTCTTCCAGTTGCTCCTTGTTCGTCAGCCCCAGCCTAAGGGCTACTGCTCCAAAGGGCTCTCGCTTGCTCATTGTGCGACCTCCATGCTCGGAGCACCATCTTGCCATGGCTGCCGAGAAGATTCAAGAGAATTCAGGCACTTGCCCCTTTTCGCAGATGGTTGTAGAATACTATAGACGGTCCGAGCGTAGCGGAGAAGACATATGAAAGACGAGATCCATCCCAATTACGTTGAGGCCACAGTGACATGTGGCTGCGGGGAGACTTTCAAGACCCGCTCTACCAAGAGCAACATCACAGTCGAAGTGTGCTCCAAATGTCATCCCTTCTACACCGGCACCCAGAAGCTGGTTGACACGGCTGGGCGAGTGGAGAAGTTCCAGAAGAAATACGGATGGCGTTACGGCGAGCATAACCTAGACGCCAAAGGGGACACTGCTTCAGAGGGTGAGTCGGAGTGATCCGGGCTGCCGCATATTTGCCCCCCCATCTCTATCATTCGAGCATCCATTTCTAGCTCTGGCCTGGCCGAATTACGTCCCCGTTCTTCCTACTTCGTGCAAAGTCTCTAGGGTGAAAGATGTCTGTTCTTGAAGTGCTGGAGATCAAGCGCAAGCGCCGTGAAGAGTTGGAGAAGCTCCTCGCCGACCCTTCCGTGACCTCCTCGCCAGACCTGTACGCGCGGTATGCGAAGGAGTACGGAGATCTGAGCAAGCTTGCCGTTCTTCACGACCGCTACTTAGAAGCTGAGCAGCAACTGGCGGAAGCTAGGGCCATCGCGCAGCGTGAGGCCGATCCCGAGCTTGTCCAGCTTGCGAAGGATGAAGAGGTGAGACTTGAAAGGGAATCGCGTGAGTTGCTCGACGAGGTCGGAACGGAACTCGTCGCCGATGAAGATGACCGCCGCGACGCCGCAATTATGGAAATCCGCGCAGGAACCGGCGGCGAAGAGGCCGCGCTCTTCGCGGGAGACCTTCTTCGTATGTATACCAGATTCGCGGAAAGGCTGGGCTGGAAGATCGAGCTGTTCGATGTCAGCAGAAGCGACCTCGGCGGGATAAGGCAGGCAATCTTCGCCATCAAGGGGCCAGGCGTCTACAAGATGCTCAGGAACGAGAGCGGCTGCCATCGTGTTCAGCGCGTCCCGACAACCGAGTCCTCGGGCCGCATCCATACGTCTGCCGTTACTGTTGCTCTCTTGCCGGAGGTGGAGGAGGTGCAACTGGAAATAGCTCCCACCGACTTGAAGCTCGAAACATACCACGCGTCGGGGCCGGGCGGCCAGAGCGTCAACAAAGTCGCCTCCGCCGTGAGGATCACCCATATCCCGACAGGCATCACCGTTCAGTGTCAGGATGAGAAGTCGCAGCACCAGAACCGTGCCAAAGCTATGCGTGTCCTGCGGAGTCGCCTCTATTCCAGGATGCAACAGCAGCAAAAGGACGAAAGGGATAACGCTAGGCGTTCCCAGATAGGAACCGGAGACCGCAGCGAGAAAATCCGAACCTACAACTTCCCCCAAAGCCGTGTTACCGACCACAGGATAAACCTGACCCTCCACAACCTCTCGGGAGTGCTTGAGGGGGGACTTGATGAGCTCATAAAGGCTCTCATTAAGCACGAACAGGAACGTCGACTCGCCAGTCTGAAGTAATTCCATCTCGGTGTATCCTTGGCCGAAGAGACATGGACGATAATGCGGTTGGTTCAGTGGACTCAGAGCTATTTCACGCGCAAGGGCGTCGACTCACCGCGCCTAAGCGCCGAGGTGCTGCTCGCACATGTCCTTGAGTACGAGCGTGTCAAGCTCTACACCAACTTCGACGAGGTCGTTGGCGGCAACTGTCTTGCCTCATTTAGGGAACTCGTTGCGGCGCGGGGGAAAGGAGTTCCCGTCAAGTACTTGACCGGTCACGCCGAGTTCATGTCGCTGGACTTCCTTGTTACCCCCGATGTCCTGATCCCGCGACCCGAGACAGAGCTACTTGTCGAGAAAGCTCTCGACCTTGCGTCTAGCATCTCCCAGCCCAAGATTGCCGACATTGGAACCGGATGCGGGAACATCGCCATCTCGGTTGCGATCAATCTCCCCACTGCCCGCATTTGGGCCACGGACGTATCCGAGCAAGCCCTCGAAGTCGCAGCGAAGAACGCGGAACTTGCGTTGGCTGCTGATCGAGTCGAATTCCTATGCGGCGACCTGTACGGACCCCTTCAGAGCCTCCGCGAGGTCGACCGGTTCGACGTCATCTGCTCCAATCCCCCGTACGTTTCTGAGAGTCAATGGAGTGCCTTGAGCCCGGAGATTCGTGATCACGAACCCGGAATCGCTTTGAAAGCCGGCCCCGATGGGCTAAAGTATCTTGTTCCACTCATCGATGGTGCGCCGAGACTGCTTAACCCGGGCGGATGCCTCTTGCTGGAGATCGGCGAGAATCAGGCCTCTGCGGTGACCGAGGCTGCCAACCGAGCAGGCGCTTTCTCCGCTGTGGATGTGCTCAAAGACTACAGCGGCAACGACAGGCTTCTTGTAGCGGCAGGAACTGGCTGACAAATGGACAAATTCGTTGTCGAGGGCTCTGCGAAACTAAGCGGCGACATTCAGGTCCAGGGGAGCAAGAATGCTTCCCTTCCCATACTGGCCGCTACGGTACTATCTAGCGGCACGTGTGTTGTCAGGAACGTACCTGACATCTGGGATGTTGCCACGCTCGGCCGGATACTCGCCGAGGTCGGGATGGAGGTCGACGGGGAGGACCATACCGTTACCGTTAGCACCTCAGACCCATCGAAGTGTGTAGCTCCGTATGACCTCGTTCGCAAGATGCGAGCTTCGTTCTTCTTGCTTGGCCCGCTTCTGGCCCGCAGGGGCCGCGCCAGAGTTTCCTACCCTGGCGGCTGCGTGATCGGGCCTCGCCCGGTTGATCTTCACCTTAAGGGCCTGCGCATGCTCGGGGCCCACATAGGCCTTGAGCATGGGTATGTGGCGGCCGAGGCGGAGAAACTGCGAGGAGCCGAGATATACCTCGGGGGCCCCAATGGGCCCACTGCCGGCGGAACCTTCAACGTGATGATGGCTGCAACGCTGGCCGAAGGGACTACCGTAATCAACGGTGCTTCATGTGAGCCTGAGGTCGAGGAACTTGCACGCTTCTTAAACGCCATGGGAGCGAAGGTATCCGGGGCGGGGACCCACAGGATAGTGATCGAGGGAGTTCAGTCGTTGAGCGGAGCCGAACACACCGTGATGCCGGACCGAATGGACGCTGCCACGCTGATCCTAGCTGGTGCCATAACCCGAAGCTCAATCTGCGTCAGGGGGCTGGTGCACGATCATCTTGCCGCCGTGGTTGACAAGCTCGAGCAGGTCGGCGTCGCCCTGGAGCGGCTGCCCGATGGGTACCGCGTGCTGCCCGTTGAGAAGCTCTCCCCCGCAGATGTCACGACTCAGCCGTACCCCGGATTCCAGACCGACACCCAGCCGCTTCTTTGCTCACTTCTGGTTATGGCGGACGGCATAAGCATAGTCACGGAGAGGATCTTTGAGGAAAGATTCACTCACGTCTCCGAGTTCGCCAGGATGGGCGCGCGGATCAGGACGCAAGGACCCAGTCTCATTATTCAAGGCGTTCCCGAGCTTTCGGGCGCGCCGGTAATGGCCTCCGACCTGCGGGGTGGGGCGGCCCTCGTTCTCGCGGGGCTTGCTGCCAAGGGCATCACCGAGATCAACCGCGTGTACCATATAGATAGAGGATACGACGCGATCGAGCAGCGGCTAGCCCGACTGGGAGCCAAAATCAGCCGCAGGCCGGCGTAGCGCTGGGGGCATTCAATGTTTGAGAGCCTGGCAGGCAAACTTGGCGACGTATTCAATCGGCTTCGGTCCCGTGGCCTTCTCACCGAGGAGAACATGGCCGAAGGCATGCGCCAGATAAGGACCGCTCTCCTTGAAGCCGACGTGAACTACCGCGTCGCTCGTGACTTCGTTCAAGCGGTCTCCGAAAAGGCCGCTGGCCAACAAGTAATTAAGAGCGTCTCTCCAGCACAACAGGTGGTCAAGATCGTCCATGACGAGCTTGTGAATCTCATGGGACCCGCTGCACCGAAGCTCTCTATGGCTGGTGAGCCCCCAACTGTGATAATGGTCGCAGGCCTTCAAGGCACTGGCAAGACGTCGACCTGCGCGAAATTGGGAGTATATCTGCGCAAGCGAGGCCACAACCCTCTCCTCGTCGCTGCCGACCTCCAGCGCCCGGCGGCCGTGGAGCAGCTCAGGCTGCTCGGGGATCAGGCGGGCCTGTTGGTCTATGCCGAGGACGGTTCCGACCCCATTCGCGTTGCCAAGAACAGCCTCCCGCACGCTTTGCGACATGGGAGCGACGTTGTAGTACTCGACACTGCCGGTCGGCTCCATGTTGACACCGAAATGATGGCGCAAGTCCGCGATGTGGCTTCGGCGGTTTCGCCGCACCACATCCTGTTAGTGGCCGACGCCATGACAGGTCAGGACGCCGTCAACAGCTCGAGGGAGTTCAACGAGCACCTCGAACTCACCGGCTTGATACTGACCAAGCTCGATGGCGACGCACGCGGCGGGGCAGCTCTCTCAATGAAGTCGGTGACCGGCAAGCCCGTTATGTTCATAACCACCAGCGAACATCTCGACGGCTTGGAGGAATTCCACCCCGACCGAATGGCATCCAGAATCCTCGGGATGGGCGACGTGGTGAGCTTGGTCGAGAAGGCGCAGGAAACCGTGGACCTCGAGCAGGCCGCCGCCCTCCAGGAAAAAATTCGCAAGGAGAAGCTCGGCCTTGATGATTTCCTCTCCCAACTGCGCCAGCTGCGAAAAATGGGGCCTCTCAAGGGGCTTCTTGAGAAAATCCCAAACCTTGGCAAGAACCTGCCTCTCGACGATTTCGACGAGTCGGAGTTGTCTCGAGTCGAAGCAATGATATACTCAATGACTCCACAGGAGAGGTCGGATCCGGATATAATAGAGGCAAGCCGCAGGCGGCGTATTGCTTTCGGTAGTGGAACTGACCCCTCAGAGGTAGCCCAATTCCTCAAGCAATTTCGCCAGATGCGCAGAGCGATGAAGCATGCAACGCGCGGCGGCGGAATGGGCGGCTTGCTCCAGGGCGCGATGTTCGGACGCGTTCCGAAGGTCAAGATGCGCAGCAAGAGACTGAAACCCAGGAAGGGAAAACGCAGAAAGCGAAGGTAAGAAGGAGGCACACAGTGTCTGTGAGGATCAGGCTGAAAAGGATGGGAAGGCTTAACCGCCCGTACTTCCGCGTCAATGCGTGTGACATTCGCGCTCCGCGTGATGGGAGGGTGCTCGAGTGTCTCGGCACGTACGATCCCTTGGAGGAGGATCAGTCCAAGGGAGTATCCATCAAGCGGGAGAGGGTAGTCTGGTGGATTGACCAGGGCGCTCAGCCGACCGAAACGGTCTGGAGTCTGCTCAAGAAAATTGGCATCTATCCGCGCACCAAGGGGCGGCAGAAGAAGAGCAGCTCGGCCAAGGTCTCTGGCGAATCCCAGAGCTAGCCCTAAGAACGTCGCTTCCTTACCCCCAGGCTGCGCCGATCATAGGAGGCGGGATGAGAATCGACGTCCTCACCATTTTTCCGGGCATCCTTATGCCTTTTCTGAACGAGAGCATGCTCGGACTTGCCCAGAAGAAGGGCTGCGTCGAGTTCGCGCTGCACAACATACGGGACTACTCGACCGACAAGAGGAAGACTGTCGATGACCGCCCCTATGGTGGGGGACCGGGCATGGTCATGCGTCCGGAGCCCGTATTTGCTGCGGTTGACGACGTCACTCGCAGGTGCCCGATTATGGGGCGGCTGGTTCTCCTGACTCCTCAGGGCGTTTTGTTTGACCAGTCTCTGGCCCACGACCTCTCTCAGGAACAACGCCTGATTCTTATTTGCGGTCGGTACGAGGGATTCGATGAGAGGATAAGGCTCGGACTCAAGCCCCAAGAGATATCAATTGGCAACTTCGTCCTGGCGGGCGGCGAAGCAGCTGCACTTATCATCATAGAAGCAGTCGTTCGTTTGCTTCCGGGAGTTCTTGGCAACAGAGAGTCCGCGGACCTGGAGTCGTTCCAGTCGGAACTGCTTGACTACCCTCAGTACACTCGACCGCCGGAGTTCCTGGGCATGACGGTCCCCGATGTGCTTTTGCGTGGGGATCATAAGGCGGTCGCCGAATGGCGCAAGCTACAGTCTACGCGCCGAACCCGAGCTCGTAGAGCCGACCTCCTTGACAGCCACTCGCATTCACCGTAGGCGGAGCTACCCGGAAGACCTTTCTCTGGCTCTGTGCCGTGGGATGCGTCACGCGTGAGTTTCTGCATATAATTGCCTTCTGCCTTGGCCCACGAATGCCTACGAATCGCACCCTTCCCTCAAGCCGACGAGAGCATCTACCCCTCGGATGTTCTCACTTGGTTCCTCCTACACCCTTGCCACGATTCGGCTCTCTTGGGGGAGGGGAATTGACGTAGGGAACAGGAAGACGTGCAGCGGCTCTTACCGGGCACATCCGTACTTCAATGCAGAGCAAACGCGTGTGCCGCCGGCGAATCGAGCATCCGAGCCGGTGTTACCATTCTGCGTCAGTTGTGCCGTCGTCAAACATGCTTCCGCTTGCCACTCGCACAGGCTCCCGGCCGGATCCGTCGCGGAGATTCGCATTCCTGCACCGCTTACAGAACCGGTGGTACTTATCCGTGAGCATTATCTTGCCGCACTTGAGGCAAGGAAGCATCTTCTTTTCAGGCGGTGTTATTCGGCCTGCCATCTCAGTTGCCACATCCCTTCTTTGATTTGGCGCTCCAAACTACCTTAATCTCAAGCAAACTGTGTGCCAACACCTTCAGATGGTCACTGCCTTCGGACTGAAGTGTGTTCTTCGCTAGTGCCGCTTCCAGAGCAGACCCCGGTGCAACACCCATTTCCCCAACCCGGACAGTGCCGAAGCACGATGCCTAAGCCGGGGGCCCTTATAGTGGAGGTGGGATAATCCAGACAGGAAACAGGTGACGCTCTGATGCTGTCAGCTGTCCCCAGGTCACCAACTCCTGCCCCTGGGGACAATAGGGAAGCTCGACCTCCAAATTGATCAAGGATTATACCTCACCCACCCTGCGATGCAACCCCAATTCGCAGGAATTCCGTTCTTGATGGCCGCCCGCAGCCCTCGGGAAATCGTCTGACGGCACGTACAACACGCTCTCACGGACCCATCTGCGCAGTTTGATACCGCAAGAGAAACCCAATCTCGCCCCGTCCGCCGATCATTTCATTATGAAATGGGCAAGCTCTGCCCTTTTGGCAGGCCCGACCTACCCGGGGCTCGTATTCAGGGCTATCGTGGATAAGAGCCGCTATCCGCGAAAATCATCCAGCGCCCAGCCTCCGCCACAACGTCACTGGAGTGACCCCCAACAGTTTGGCAGCTCTGTGCTTATTACCACCGCATAGGTGAAGTACCTCCCTCATATATCTGACCTTCATCTCTTCAAGCGTAGGAATGCGGTCCTCGGGGCCCCACGAAGGAAGCCCGATGTTGCGCAACCCACTGGGACATAGCCATCTGGAGACATCGTATCGTTGGACGACCCTCTCCTCCGCGAACAGAACGCTACGCTCGATCGTGTTCCGCAGTTCGCTCACGTTCCCCGGCCACGGATGCCTTTGCAGGAAATCCATTGCGTCCTCCGATATATTCTCCACCCTTTTCCCCACCCGGGCGGCGAACTCCTTCAAGAAGTGGTAAGAGAGCAAGGGTATGTCTTCGATCCTATCCCGCAACGGCGGTATCTCGATTCGAATCCTGCCGACGTGTCGAACGAGCTCTCGGTTGAGGGCCCTCCGGGCGACTTGGCCATCGAGGCTCAGACTAGTTGAGGCAATGATCCTTACATTCCGGCTGGTGGCTTGCCGGCAGCCCGCTTCGGACCCCTTCGCCCTGTCCAGTGCGCGAGCGACTTTAGCCTGGACGTCCGGAGTTAGCTCGCCGATTTGGCCGATGAACAGCGTCCCTCGTCCAGCCGGACTCGATCTCCCGACGGTTCTCTCCGCCTTCGAGCAGTATCCCGGATTCAGGTACCCGAACAACTCCCTGCGAAGTAGCGGCGCGGGCACGTCGGCACAGTTCACGCTCAGAAACGGCCCATCGGACCGCTTGCTTGCGTAGTGAATCATTCGAGCCACAAGTTGCTTGCCCGTCCCACGTTCGCCGCAGATCAGCGTATTCTCATTCTCATATGCGGCGCTTCTTGCCAGGGCGTAGACATGTTTCATCTTCTGGCTTCGAGCCAGCACCAGTTCACACTCATGTCCGCCATCCCCAGGGCGTTCAGGCCTCTTGCTTCCGCCTAACCAACTCATCCTGCTTCCTCACAGTTCCCAATCTCGGGCGGCTAGGGGTGCGGCCCATCATGTCGAGCTGGATCCTCGACATGCGGAATCTCTGTCGCGGACCGCTTTGCGCTCATTTGTGCTGATCGCTAGTGCGTCGCCGGGATCCAGGGGGGCGGTCGCTGGGTCTCTGCCGGGAGTTGCGGCAAGAGCCAGAGAGTACCTCTACGAGCGGAATAGCCCCCCACAAAGTGAATTCGTTTGCCGTCCTCCGGTCAAGTGGGAATAGACTTGTCCTTCTTGACGCGTGCATTGCTGGTGCTTAGAATTGCCGCAAGTTCAGCAAGCAGGACTTGTGGGGCTACAGAGGAACCATCAGGCCTAGGAGGAGGAGATGGCTAGGGCATATCTGAAGATATCCGTTACCCCCGGGGCGGAGATAACGGTTCGCGATGCAATAACTCGCATCAAGGGGGTAATCAGCGCTGACGTGACCACTGGCGAGCAGGACATAATCTGCCTCGTCGAGGCATCCTCCTACGATTCTCTTCTTAGCACTGTGATGAGCCAACTCCGGAGAATAGAGGGTATTGAGAGGACTGCGACCAACTTTGTGATAGAGTAGCCTACCCTACTTATTACTGTTCGGACACCGGGAACTCACCCTTCTCGATGAACCCGTGGGCCGCATCCAGGCGCGCAAGCGTCTTTTCCTTCCCTAGCAGCACCAACGCCTCGAATAACCCCGGGCCGACGGCTCTGCCCGTTACTGCAACACGTGTGGGGTGTATGACAGCCCCCCCGCTCAGCCCTTCCCGCTCCGCCATCCCCCGCACCGTTTCTTCCACATGCTCTTCGTCGAAAGGTTCCGCCTGCGAAAGGGCCTCCCTAACTTTCAATAAGACCTCCGATGCCCCCTCCTTCAGAAGTCTCTTGCGCACCGCCCGTGGATCGTATTCCAGCTCACCCGCAAACAGAAACTTGGCGTACTCGACGATGTCGGAGAACACCTTCAGCCGGTCTCCTATCGCTGTAACCACCCTTTCCAGCCACAGCCTTCTGTCTGGAGACAACTCTTGTTCGAGGAGCCCTTCTCTTTGGAGCACGGGTATTACTGCATCAGTCCTTTCCGGAATGCTCATCCTCCGTATGTACTCGGCATTCATCCACAGCAGCTTGTCCGGATCGAGAGCAGCCGCACTGGAACTCACTCTCTCCAGTGAGAACCCTGCCACGACCTCCTCATCGCTCAGTAGCTCGGACCTGTCGTCAAGCGACCAGCCCAAGCGTGCGAGGTAATTCCTGAGCGCAGACGCGAGGTATCCCTTCTCGATGTACCAACTCAGAGAGGCCGCTCCCTCCCTCTTGCTCATTTTCCGCGCGCCGCCTGGCGCAAGAACCATTGGCACGTGCGCGAACTCGGGCGGCGTTACTCCCAGGGCTTCGCACAGCGCGATTTGCTTAGGCGTATTGGAAAGATGCTCGTCGGCTCTAATAACGTGCGAAATCTTCATTTCTGCATCGTCGACTGCCGAAGCGAAATTGTACATCGCCCGTCCGTCGGACCTGACAATGATCTCATCGCTCAACAGGTCACGCTGGAACTCGATACGGCCCTTTATCAAGTCATTGACGACCAGCGTCCCTGTTCCCATTCGGAGCCGGACGACGCTTGTCCTTCCCTCCTTCTCCATCCTCTCTCGATCTCGCTGCGAAAGGTCCCTACACTTGCCGCTGTAAACATAGGGTCGCTTTGCAGCGTGGGCTGCCCGACGATCCTCATCTATCTTTTCTCGCGTGCAAAAACACCGGTAGGCCGCACCCGATTCCAGAAGCGTGGCCGCATATCGCCGGTAGATATCACTACGCTTAGACTGGAAATAGGGCGTGTGGGCGCCTCCTACGAGAGGTCCTTCGTCCCACTCCAAACCCAGCCACTTGAATGATTTCACTATCGTATCTATCGCTTGGGGGGTGGACCTTGTCTGATCAGTATCGTCTATTCTGAGGATGAACTCCCCGCCGTGATGTCGTGCGAATAGCCAGTTGAAAAGCGCCGTCCGTGCGTTGCCCAGATGGACCTCACCTGAAGGGGCGGGGGCGAAGCGTGTTCTCACACCCCTACTCATTCTTCGCCTTCTCCTCATAGAGCCGCTTCACAGTCTGGAAAGATAGCTTCGGGCGACGGTCACCGGTGAGTATTCCTTTGTTGTTCCTGGTGCGGGGTCTCTGGATCGCCCTCTCCGGCACAACGTCGATATCCGCCATCTGCCATATGAAGCACCCCGAGATTTCCTCGCTCGTCAACAGGATTCCAAGAGTGTCCCGAAGAAACTTCTCTTGTCCTTCCTCGCTCCACTTGACTGCGTCAGCGCTATGGAACCCATCGATGGCCCCGGCACCGAACTCCGTGACCAGTATGGGCTTGTTGGGGTGTAGCTTGCGGCATTCCTTCAGCAAAGATGGCACATCCCCTGGACTCCCTCGATACCAGCCCAGGTATTCATTGATGCTGACGAGATCTACTAGGTCGAAGTATTTCTCATCCGCCCCCGCAGCGCTGAAATAGGTAACAGGTCTCGTAGAATCCATATGGCGGACATGGTCTGCCAGTTCCTTCAGCGTCCGCCTTGCCCGGACGCTCTTCTTACGTGTCTCCGCCTCATTGAGAATCCCCCACGCCACCACGCTGGGGTGGCTGTAATCCCGGCTGATCATCTCATGTAGCATCTGCTTCATAGCCAATTTGGTTTGATCGTTCTCAAGTTGCTCGATGGAGAGCTGGTAGGCTGGGACCTCCTCAATGAACGCGATTCCACGCGCATCGCAAAGGTCGAGTATGAACTCGTCGGGCGGATAATGCGCCCCCCGAACGGCATTGCAGCCCAACTCCTGAATCAGCTCAATGTCCTTGAGCAGCAGCCCCGGCGGAATGGAGTGACCCCAATCTGGATGGTCATCGTGCCTGTTGATGCCTCTAAGAAAAACCTTACGGCCGTTGATCTTTAGAGACGTTCCCTCAACCGAGACTTCCCGAAAACCAATCCTCATTCGCCACTCATCACTGCCGGCGGACAGGGCCATCTCATAAAGGTGAGGAGCGCCTATGTTCCAGAGGGTTGGGTTGTCTATCTTCGCCACCAAGTCGTAGGATTCCCGCGTGTCTCCGTCCAATTCAATTTCGGTTCGCGCCAGGGGCTCTCCGCACAAACTCAGCTCGATTGGCACTTCGGCTGGTTCTTCGGACCTGTTGTGAAGCAGGACGCTGGCCTTGAGTTCCCCCTCGGACGACGCGTCGACACCTACATTCTCAATGAACACGGGCGGTATTTGTTCTACCCGCACATCTCTTGTTATCCCCCCGTACATCTGCCAATCGATAGAGAACTCGTGCATCCCCGGGCGAATCCATTCCCCCCAACGGTTGTCCACCTTGACCACCAATCTGTTCTCATCCCGAAGTTCCACCAGGAAAGAGAACGGACTAAATCCTCCTGCATGGCTTCCCACTTCCACCCCATTCAGCCAGACTTGGGCGTAGTAACACACGGCCTCAAAGCGTAGCAATACGACCTTGCCGGCTGTTCCTGGAAACCTCTTCTCGTACCAGGCCGTTCCTCGGTAATCTCGAAGTCCGGCCCTTGTGTTCCAGCAGGACGGGACCCAACTCACCTCAGCCTTGTCAGGGAGTCCGTTCCGATATCCCGCCTTCGCCCCTACGCTTTCGGGATCGGGGAGGAACCTCCATTCTCCGAGCAAACTTGTCTTTCGTCTGTTTGGTGTGGGATCGTAGAGACGCACGCGCTGGCTCCGTAAGTTAGACCGCAAACAAGGATTCTAATCCAACGACCTTCGTTGTTCAACGTCTGCCTCGCGGATTGACCCAGTGGACGTATGCCCTTATCATTATGAATTGCGTCCAGTGTTCTCGCAGTGGTGGAGAAATCTATGACCGAGCACGAATCTCTGAACGATAAGGCCAACCGCCTGAACCGTGAAATCAAATGTCCCATGGGCAGGAAGCAGGTTTTCATCCACGGTTCCATACTCCGCTCATCCGATCTTGCGGAGCCTCCTGAGATAAAGATGCGCTGCAAGTTGCGCTCCATGCGCGGCAACAAGGAACTCGTACCCCTGGAATTCATAGAGACGGTGTGCGCCAGAGACCCGATGTTATGTCCCTACTACCGTAAGTACTGCAAGGACAGGGGAGAGGATTAGACCAGCTCGGAAAACACCGAGTCGGCCACGTATATTCCTTCGCTCGTGAGCCTCAGCCGCCCCTCTGATTGTTTCATCAGCCCCAAGTCAGTGAAGCGCGCAATCGCCTCGCCGCACAGCTCCACAATGTCGTACCCCGTTCTGCTCCGGAAATCCGCCATTTCAACCCCCTCACGCATCCTAAGCCCCAGGAACAGCGTTTCCCTCGCCCGCTTCTCATCATCCAGGCGTTCTACGTATTCGTACGGCGACGCCTGCCAATCCGCAATCGATAGATACGCATGAAGGTCCTTGACATTCTGGCGCCTTGTGCCACCGACGTACGTAACAGCCGACGGCCCGACTCCCACGAACTCCGCGTTCTGCCAGTATCTGACGTTATGCCTGCATGAGAACCCCGGCTTGGCGTAGTTCGAAATCTCGTATTGCGTATATCCTTCGGCTGGCAGTAGGCACATTGCGCTCTTCATCATTTGCCGGAGGATCTCCTGGGAGGGTGCAGCTACTATTCCTTCTAACAGCATCTGGTGAAGCCGGGTGTTTTCTTCGAAGCTAAGGCAATACGTAGAGATGTGCTCGGGCTCACATCGTGCTGCGGACACGAGGTCGGCCTCCCAGTCCGCTACTGTTTCCCCCGGTATCCCAAACATTAGGTCTACACCCAGATTCCTGATCCCTGACCCCTTGGTTAGCTCGATGGCCCTCTCTGCTTGACTGGCACTGTGCCTTCTCCCCAGCAGTGACAGCTGTTCGTTGTGGAAGGACTGAACGCCCAGGCTGATCCGGTTCACGCCGTATTCCATGGCGATGGAAAGCCTGCCTTCGTCCACCGTGTCGGGATTTGCCTCCATGGTGAACTCAGCGTCCTTGGCCAAATCCACGGAGTCTCTGACGGCGCTGAGCAGCGACTCCAACTGTTCCGGACCCATGCAGCTTGGCGTCCCTCCGCCTATGTAGACTGTTTCAAAGAGGCGGTCTGAGGACCTGAATGCCAATTCTCTGGAAATCGCGCCAATGTACTTTTCGGCGTTCTCGTGCTGGTAAACTGTCGAGTAGAAGTCGCAGTAGCTGCACCTCGAACGACAGAAGGGAACGTGAACATACAAAGAGAGTGCTTCAGACATCAACCTGCCGCCCATCTCCCTGCCGGCGAATTGTGAATGCGTCAATTCGCCGGAGCCGCATTGACTATTCTTGCTTTTCGATTATGATTATAGCCCTACGTAGGGGGCAACCGAATAGAAGAGGTGAAGGCAGCGCGTACGGGAATTCCTACAGGGGGTCCAGGGCTGTGACAACAGAGGTACTACGGACAATCGCTCGTAAGGTGGAATCGCTTCCTACCCTGCCCAATGTGGCGATCAAGGTCATCGAGACCGCCTTGGACGAGCAAGCTTCAGCTAGGGATGTCGCCGAAATCGTTATGACCGACCAGGCTCTCGCCAGCAAGTTGCTTAAGGTCGTAAATTCCCCCAGCATGGGCCTGCGGCATGAGGTGAGCGACATCTCCCAAGCTATCGTGCTGCTAGGGTTCCAGGTACTCAAGAGCCTTGTATTGAGCATCTCCGTTTTCCCGGAGTCCTTCGAGGGGGAAGGCAAGAAGGGCCTGAGAAAACCCGAGTACTGGCGGCATTGCCTCGCGGCTGGTGGGGCAGCGCGCGCTCTGGCAGTCCAGCGACGATACCCCAACCCCGAGGAGGCCTACATCGGCGGGCTGCTGCACGACCTTGGCAAAGTCGTGCTTGACCAGCATGTCTCGGAGTACTACGCAAAGGTCTTGGAGTTGCAGAAGGAAGCGGATGAAGCGCCTAGGGACGTAGAATACGGCGTTCTTCACACCGACCATGCTGAGGTCGGCGGCTGGGTGGCGCAACGGTGGAACTTGCCTAAGTGCATCCAGCGCGTGCTCAAGTATCATCATAGCTCGCTTGAGGCAGGGGAGCTTACCTCGCAGGAGCGTGTGCTTGTGGCATTGGTTTCTGCCGCTGACTTCATATGTTGGACGCAGGGGTTGTGTTCCACTCAAGCTAAGCGCCCCCCCGCGCTGTCGGCCAGCGTCCAGGAAATAATCGATTTCGACAAGATCGATGCCCCGAAAGTCATGAACGCCGTCGATGAGGAAATGCGCAACACCGCGGCGCTCTTCAACTTCAAAGTCCCTGATGTCGGCAGCTATCGAGATGCCCTCCAGCGTGCCAACCTGGAGTTGGGGAGAATCAACTCCCTCTACCATCAAGTGAAAAGGCAGCTTGAGGGCCAGGTAAAAATAATCTCTTCAATGAATGAGTTCATCCGGACAGTCCACAAAGGGCTGCGGCCGGATGAGGTCATCGACGCAGCTCTGCAGGTCGCCCGTAGCCACCTTGGCTTTGACCGCGCCCTTTATCTGTCCGTGGACCACACGAACAAGAGGCTGGTTGCGGAGAAGGTCCTTCCAGAGGACAACAGCGTTTCCCAGGGCGCTGTCAAGGTGTCACTCGGAGAAGACGGGGGCGGGATCAGTCGTTGCGTCTACGAGCAGGTTACCATGAACATGACCCCCAAGGACGAACGGGATCGGCCTTTCCTGGACCTCTTCGGCTCCCCGGAGATGGCGGTCGCTCCTCTCGTTGCCACAAAGCAGACCCACGGACTCATTGCCGTGGACAACAACCTTAGTGGAAGGGAGATCACCGAGACCTTCCTTCATTCATTGAGGATGCTCGCTCACGAGGCGGGGATGGCCCTGGATAACGCCCTGCTTTACGAGAAGACGCGGCAGCAAGCTATTACAGATGAGCTCACCAAGCTTTACAACAGGCGCCACATCATGTCCGTTCTCGACATTGAGATTAAGAAGGCACAACGGTACAACCGCCCACTTTCCGTCGTCATGATGGACATCGACAGGTTCAAGGGGTTTAACGATAACTACGGACATCAATCTGGCGACTCAGTTCTTGGCCAGGTGGGTGCTCTCCTGAGAGCGGCGACCAGGCGCACCGACATTGTTGGCAGATACGGCGGGGAAGAATTCCTCATCATCCTTCCGGAAACACCAGCAGACAACGCCGGCATCTTTGCTGAGAAGCTCCGGAAGCTCGTAGAGTCTTTCGGCGACCGACTTAACGGATCTTACCCAAAGTGTCGGCTGAGCGCGAGCTTGGGAGTTGCGTCTGTTCTTCCCGACGACGAGGTCGACTCTCTCATCTCGCGTGCGGACAAGGCCCTCTACCAGGCCAAGGACGAGGGCCGCAATAAGGTAAAGGTCCTGAGCTAGCCTGCTTATTTCCTCTTCCCGTCCTCCAGGTGAGCGCTCATCCCCTCGACGAGCACCTATTCCTGCCATTCATGGTTCTGATGGCTCATGAGCAACCTCTCAGGGCCGGGATTCAAGGAGACATGAGGTCTGCTGAGACCCCGGCAGCGATGGCATTCCTCTTGCATCTGGCTCTCTGGGGCTGATAATTGGATTGAGGCGCCATAGGTGGCTGTGCACTTCTGTCAACGAAGGACGCGTCGCCGCGAGGAGGTGTGGAAATGGCCGTATCCCTTACTTGGGTTGCGCATGCGACTTTCAGGGTGGCTGATGGAGCTGTCGTCTATATCGACCCCTGGAAGCTTCAGGGCCAGGAGCAGGCTGACATAGTCCTGATAACTCACTCCCACTATGACCATTGCTCTCCCGAAGATGTGAGCAAGATTGCGGGAGATGAGACTGTTATCATCGGACCGGAAGAGTGCGCGTCCAAATTCTTGGCGAATTTCCGACCTGCCGCTGCCGGTTCCAGGTTCACGGTGGGTGACGTCGAGGTCGCTCCGGTTCCGGCCTATAACATCGACAAGCAGTTCCATCCCAGGAACAAAGGTTGGGTTGGGTATCTCTTAGAGATCAACGGCAAGCGCATCTACCACGCTGGCGACACTGACTTCATCCCGGAGATGAAGGACTTGAAAGACCTTAACGTCGATGTCGCTCTGCTTCCCGTTGGCGGGACATACACGATGGACGCTGAAGAGGCCGCCGAGGCCGCAAATGTAATCGAGCCCAAGATCGCCATACCCATGCACTTCGGGACCATCGTCGGTGGAGCTTCTGACGCAGACCGGTTTCAGCAGCTCTGCCGCGTCCCGGTCGAGGTGCTGAGCCCGGGCTCAGCCCTCAACCTTTAGTCACTGATTGACACGACCACCTTGATTGGCTTGCCCCTCATCTCGCTGCACGTCGCCAGCGCTTCCTCAACCTGATCCAGGCTGAATCGGTGGGTTATCAGAGGATCAACTCTCACGCGCTTCGAGGCCAACAGGGCTATCGCTGGCGGGTACGCCCAGCGGTACCGCCAGACTCCCAGGAAGTCCAGCTCCTTCTTCATGAACTCGAAGAAGTGGAATGGGAGAGTGACCTCCGGCGACAGTCCCACAGCCACAACCCTTCCGGCGGGCCGTGCCGCGTCTATGGCCTCGTTCAAGGTTTCCGCTTTTCCTACGGCCTCCAGCACGACGTCGGCCCCCATCCCGCCGGTGAGTGTCATAACCTGCTTCACCGTGCCCTTTGCAGCATCCACCGTTTCAGTGGCGCCAAGCGACTCCGCAGTCCTAAGCCTGTCCTTGTCAAAGTCAGAGATGTAGACCTTGGCAGCCCCTGCACTGTAGGCCGCCTGCATTGTCAGCAGGCCGATTGGCCCTGCGCCTATTACGAGCGCAACATCACCTAGGGTCACGGAGCCACGGTTGACGCTGTGGACTGCCACCGCCGTGGGCTCGACGAAGGCCCCCTCTTCATAGCTCATCTCGTCCGGGATCGGGAATACGAAACGCTCCGGAGCCGTGACGTACTCCTGAAAAGCACCGTCGATCGGTGGAGTTCCGAAAAAATCCACCTTGTCGCAGACGTTGTAGTTGCCCGACAAGCACAGATCGCAGACCCCGCACGGGAACCCCGGCTCCACAACCACCCTATCTCCTTCCTTCACCTTGGTGACGTCGCCCCCCGCTGCTGAAACCGCCCCACTGAACTCGTGTCCCAGCACTATCGGCTCCTTCACGACGAAGTCGCCGATCCTGCCCTCCCTGTAATAGTGCACGTCCGATCCACAGACGCCGACGCTAGCCACCCTCAATTGGACTTCATTCGCCGCGGGTTCTGGAATCGGGCGTTCCTCGAACCTGATATCCTTCTTGCCAAAGAGCACCGCTGCTTTCATACCATCTCCTCCTCTGGCAGATACCGTTGGGCCAGCAGGATTCTACTTGCCGGTTGAGCTGTGGTCAAATCCCTGCCTCTTAACAGGCAGCCCTTCTCGGAATAGAATGAGACAGCAGCTTGGGCCTCCACGACCTAACGTGCGCGGATCGGATCGCCTGCTGCGGGAGATCCCCGATGGTGGACTTCGACGAAGCGTTGACACTCGTGCTTTCCACGGTGGAGCGGCTTCCTTTCGCCAACGAGGCACTAGCAGATGCTCTCGGATGTGTTTTGGCCAGCGACATCGTTTGTCTGGAAGACATCCCCCCGTTTCGAAGATCTACCATGGACGGCTATGCCGTGCGGAGCTGGGATTTCCACGGCGGGGCACCGGAACTCAGAGTGGTTGAAGAGATCCCTGCAGGTCGCGTCCCTCGCCGCACTCTCGAGGTGGGTCAGGCCTCGCGTATCTTCACAGGCGGCATGATGCCCAAGGGGGCCGATGCGGTCATCATACAAGAAGAGGCGGAACCCCTTGGCAGTGGTTGCGTGCGATTCTCCTCGCTACCGACGCCCGGACAGTTTGTGTTGGGCGCTGGTGACATAGCGCGCACAGGTGACGTTCTGATTGAGCAGGGCGAGGTCCTCGCCCCCCCGGGGATAGCGCTTCTGGCTTCCGTAGGAATCACCGCAGTCCCCGCATATCCCCGACCTCATGCTTACGTGATGTCAACCGGCGACGAGCTGGTCGAGCCCGAGGTGCGCCCAGGCCCGGCGCAGGTGCGTAATTCCAACGCACCAATGCTGGTGGGCGCCTTGCAGGCAGCCGGTGTGAGGGTCGACTACCTGGGGATTGCCACAGATGACCGCGGCAGCCTGCGGCCTATGCTGGAGAAGGGACTTGGTGGGGACATTCTGCTGGTTTCGGGTGGCGTATCTGTCGGAACGCACGACCTGGTCGGCAAAGAGCTGGAAGGCGCTGGTGTCGAGCCAGTCTTCACCCGGGTTGCCGTCAAGCCGGGCAAGCCTATCTTCTTTGGCCGCAGGGGCCCGTGTATTGTCTTCGGGCTGCCGGGGAACACGGCCTCATCACTGGTCGGCTTCGAGCTGTTCGTGCGACCGGCTCTGTGCAAGATGCGAGGTCTCGGCGATTGGCCCCCGAAGTTCCTAAGGGGTGCGCTGGCAACCTCCGTAGAGATGAAGCGAGACAGGCTCACCTTCCTTCCCGCTGTTTCCATCAACGAGCGCTCTGGTATGGTGGTTCGCCCTCTTGAATGGGCTGGCTCCGCTGATATCAGAGCCTTGGTCCACGCGAACTGCCTAGTCGCGATTCCCCCAGGAGAATCTCCCGTTCCAGGCGGCGCTGAGGTCGATTTTGTCACATTCCAATGGGTGGGATATTGTGCTTGACCACAAATGGGTGCTGTGCTAGCATTAGCGGCGCGGCCGTGCGGGGACGCGGTGTCTGTGTGTGTCGGCAGCGTACGGCGTAGGGCCGCGATATCGAGGGGCTCTCAACGTACAGCGTACGCACGGGGCTGCAAGGAGGTCACACAATGAGGATGCCCTCAAGATGGGTATGCCGATCGATTCTTCTGACTCTGGCCGCGATCTCTAGCGCGTGGCTCGTCTGCGGAGCCGCAATTGCCGCCGGCCTCATTGACTCGCCTTGGCCGAAGTTCCATCTTGGTCAGGAGAACACCGGCCTTGCGGCGGGACCCGGGACCTCGAGCGGCCAGCTGAAATGGTCCCGCCTGACGGGCGCGGACATAGAGGCATCTCCAGTGATCGGATCCGACGGCACCGTTTATATAGGCTCACATGACGGGAAGCTCTACGCTCTCGACGGCGACGACGGCTCCGTGAAGTGGAACTTCACCCTCTCTTCTGGAGTGGCCTCTGCCCCGGCGATAACCGATGACGGAACTATATACGTGGCCACGCTCGACGGCAAAGTGTACGCGTTGGTGGACAACGGTACCAGCGCCAGTGAAAGGTGGACTGCCTTTCAGAGGGGTACAGTTGGTTTGGAGGAATCATACGCGTCTCCGGCGATTGCCGTCGATAGCACCATATATGTCGCAGGGGAAGACGGTTTGCTGTACGCCATCGATCCCCTGGACGGGTCACAGAAGTGGAACTACGATTTGGGCGATTGGTCCGATTCCTGCCCTGCAATCGGCGCGGACGGAACCGTCTACATCGGCGCGGGGGGCAACCTTCACGCCGTCTCCGCTTTGGGTGCTGGCAGGGCAGGCTTCCCGGTAGCTCTTGACGGCGTAGTTGTGTCCAGTAGCCCCGTTATTGGCAGCGACAGCTCGATCTATGTGGGAACCGTTCATACATCCACCGGCCTGGGATTTCTGCACGCGATAAGTCCAACCGGAACCGAGCACTGGGCATTTCAGGCGGGTGGCCCCATATACTCGTCGCCCGCAATAGATGGAGACCTCAACCTCTACTTCGGCTCAGATGATTACAAACTCTACCGCGTTCGCCCCGACGGGGGGCAGGACTGGACCTTCCCGACGGGTTCGTGGGTCGACTCATCTCCCGCCGTTGATTCAGGCGGCAATATCTACTTCGGCTCGAATGATGGTTGGTTCTACGCCGTTGATCCAACAGGCAGCGAACTGTGGTCCTACAGAATAGGTTCGGAAGTCAGCTTCTCATCTCCTGCTATAGCGGCCGACGGGACGGTCATTGTGGGTGCCACCGACGGCAAGGTCTACGCGTTCAAGGCGACGGGAGAGATACGCATAGCTGCGTCTGACGCGTACGGTGCGCCGGGGCAGGCAGACGTGCCAGTGGATGTTACGGTCGATTCTGACATAACGATTACGGAGTTCGACTTCACGCTTAATTACGACTCGACGGTCGTCGGCGATCCTCTCGCCACCGACGTGAGCACTACGCTTGCGGGATTCAGCTTGACGGTAACCCCCGGCGTCGGCCAAGTACGCGTGGTGGGACAAGCCGCGTCAGCGTTGGCCCTTGTCGCCGGCGAGACACTCGCGACTATGGACTTCGACGTGCTTGATCCACCAGGCGACGATTCCTCTGCTCTCACGATCACTAGCCCCTCGCTCACCGACGACGTGGGAAGCCCCGTTCCCGATGTGAACCCCGGCGCTGATGGGATATTCAACGTCGTGGACTTCGCCATCTACCCGGACTCTCCGCAGGCCCTGGTGGGCTCCTACCTCAAATTCAGGCTGGTGGGTCCGGCGTCGCTTGACATGTGGATTCTGACGAACGGAGGCTCCGGTGGGGACGCCGAGATAGACCCGCTTACGGGGGTCTACTGTGCTGGGTCTGAAGCAGGCATCGATGAAGTAACGGCGTTTGTCGAGGGTGGCCAATCTGTCAGTACCGAAGTGACGGTATCTCTGTCGCCGCCCCCGCCTGGTTCTCCGGCTGCGCCCACGTCCCTCGATGTGGACGGTGGCGGTGTCTCCCTCACCGACGTGATTCTGATACTGCGTGCGGTCGTCGGCCTTGAGCAGCTGACGCCTGAGCAAGAAGCCGCAGCCGACTTCGATGGTAACGGTGTGGGGATCAGTGACGTTGTTGCCGCGCTCAGGGTAGTGGTTGGTTTGCCCCCGGTGCCGTAGGGTAAGGTACATAACTCGTCACAGAACACTCAGGGCCCGGACGGATTGTCCGGGCCCTTTTTCATGCAGTTCGTTGCCTGTTCCAGACTCACCTAAGCAGGAAGGTCTTTATCTCAAATCCACGGAGGTCGGTCGTGAATCGGCTCCCGCCTTGCGCAACTCTCCCCTCCACGGGGTCCTCAATCAAGTTGACCTCTATGATCTCCTCAAAGCTCCTTTCCAGAGAGACTGTGACTTCCGTAGGAGTCCCTGTGGCTTCGTAAATCCTAACTACCCAGGCGTCGCGATCATCCTCGGCAGGCTTAACGGCTGAAACCACCACGTTGTCCGGTACCGCCCTGAGCCAGGACTGCTCAAGCGGGACATCCCCGTCATGCTGATCGGTAGCCATGGCCAGTAGTGGAGTATTGAATCCTTGGCCGGACCGGAACGCGAGGCCCTCTTTCCACGTACCTCCGTACGACGTTAGCGCATATTCGAACCTGTGCCTACCGTGTCCCATTGCCTTCTCGCAGGAGAACGGGGATGCCAGGTACCCTCCCTTCAGCGGGGATCTGAAGAGGGACATCGCCATCTTGCCTTGACTAACCCTTACGCCTCCCGTCCCGCGGTTCAGCAGCGCTATTCCATACCCAGGACCGTCGACCCCGACCCAGGCCTGCGCGGGCCAGTCCAAATCCTGGGCCAGCGGCATCGGCGCGTAAGGCTTCCGAACCATTGTTCCGTACTGGATCTCGTAGGCTGCCTCGTCCACCTTCACGGTCGTGGGGAAAAGCACCGAGATCCGGGTGTGGTGGCCTTTCCACTCGAACTTGGTGGCGAAGTCCACCCGCTTCACCCCGGGATATAGCGACACCCGCTGGGAGTACGTCAGTTGGCTTTCGTCAAGCCATTCAAGTTCTGGAAACGCTCCCGACACGTTGACCGAAGCGGAGACCCCGGTCCTTTCCGTGCCCTCCAGCCGTGATACCGCGCAGTACCCGGGCACCGAGTTGCCGGGATAAGAACCCACGTATACGTCGCCGGTATCGTGCTCGCAGAGCAACTCGTTCGCGAATCCAACTTCCGCATCCACGAGTTCCTTTCCCAGTTCCTTGTCAAGGATGCTAAGGACTCCCTTATTGGTCACCTTGACTCGGTAGAATTCGTTCTCGACGGTGCCGTCTTTGGCCACCAACTCAGTCTCGGGTCTCTTCCCACTGCAAATGAAGAATGTCTTGTGTCCAAGAGAGGGGAGGGCGGGTGCCTGAAACCTCAACTCCATGCTTCGCCCATCATCGCTCATTAGTGCTTCGGTTGGCAGGGCAGTACCCTCTGCATCAGCGACGACGATCTCATCCGGGCTCGCCTTGTCTGTCAGGCCGATCTTGACCTGGGCCAACTCCGTCCTCTCCCAGGGGACCGGATTGAAGACTACGATGGGGCCTCGGAGGCCCTCATGTTTTGCCCATGTGTTGATGCTTGTCGCCAGAAATGCCAGCGCCTTCTCGGCCTCGCCTTCGGCGACACCCATTACGTCCCGGTAGTATCCCGACAGTAGCTCGTCAACAAGGTCGATGTGGCAGCCGCAGATTCCATCGTGATGGTGCGAGAAGACTAGCTTCCTCCAGGTCTCGAGCAACGTGTCTTCAGGAACGCGGTACCCCAACGGGATGGTGATCGCTGCCAGGCGCTCACACGTTAGCATGGCCGATTCGGCACGTCTGTTGGCCTGCTTAAGCCAGCTTCTAGTAGTGTATACTCCCGTGAACTCGGGGTTCATCTCGCCTGTGGTTACAGGAAGCGAATCTCCCAGTTCCTTCTCGATCGCCGCAAAATACTCTCTGGGCAGTCCGAATCTGAACTCGAACTCCTCCTGCTCCTTATTGAAATCCTTTATCTTCTTCGCAACGTGCCAGCTCGGCGTCTCTTCTTCGCTGACCGGTTCGTACCAGAGTATGGGGAGGGTGTTATCCTCGTCGAAGTACCGCGGCTTGGGAATGTCCCATCCTTTCTCCTCTCCCTGCAACACGAACTTGAACCTGTTCTTCAGGTTCTGGAAAACGTGTAGCACGTTCTCTATCGCGAAATACTCCCACCCGTTATGCGCGTGGTCTTTCGAGTGAACCAGGACCCGCGTGCCGTCCAGGCCCTCCCAGTAACACGGCACCTTCACATCGGTCCTCCCGAACCTTATCGCGTGAAGGTACTTCAGTCCGGACTTCGCCAGAATCTGGGGACACTGAGCGCTGAGACCAAAGGTGTCGTAGTACCAGGCTGTGATCGGGTCAACTCCGAACTCCTTGCGCTCGTAGCGTTTTCCCAGAAGAGTAGTCCTGACCATGGACTCGCTCCCGGGGATGTTCGTGTCTGGTATGACCTCCATCCCGCACACCATCTCGAACCGGTTTTCCTTTATGAGCTGAAGCAGCTCCGGTTTGCGCTCGGGGTTCTCCTCGAAGTAGTGCCTGATAACGTCGGCTTGGCCCAAAGCGAATGTGAACTCGGGGAACTTCTTGCAGATGTTCA
>Ga0180438_10000548_pt1 | contig 71660 bp, 40 predicted proteins | sample SS_ome_12_FD_132455 | JGI IMG/M metagenome (GOLD analysis project Ga0180438, IMG submission 132455) | Hypersaline lake sediment archaeal communities from the Salton Sea, California, USA - SS_3_D_2 metaG | ecosystem: Environmental > Aquatic > Non-marine Saline and Alkaline > Hypersaline >...
CCGCAGCCCCGCCGACGCAAGCGTCTCGGCGCTATCCGACGCCGAGCTCGACGCTCTCGCCGACACGATCCGCGCCGCCGTCGGCCTTGTCCCCGTCGAAACCTACTACGGTCAGGACGTGCGTCCCCAGTCCTCCCCCTGAGCTCGCCTCCGGCATACACTCCCCGACCCCGACCCCAACCAGGTCTGTCTTCACTTCGCGTCCGCTCCGTGTTCTGGAACGCTCCGCTCCCAGGCGCCTAACGCTTGACCAACCAACCTATTTAGCCCCCGGTCCCCGGACCGGGGGCTCTTCAGAACGTACGTTGAGCTCCCGAGCTCGACAGCGAGAAGCTCCCCAAGCTCGACAGCGAAGAGCCCCGGGTCAGGGGACCCGGGGCGAAATAGGAAGCGCAGTCGAGCATCGCGCCCCGCGTCGAGGTCGCTTCGTCGGGACCCAATCCCCTACTTCCCCGTTGCATTTGTCGTGGGTGTCGATTAGCAAAGCCAAACATCCGATGCAGTAGAGATCAACGCAGTCGCAGCACGGAGCCAGACAGATGAACGCCACCGACGAGACGCCCGCCTCCGACTTCATCCGCGACGCGGTCGCCGAGGACGTCAGGACGGGCAAATGGGGCGGGAAGGTCGTCACGCGATTCCCGCCGGAGCCGAACGGCTACCTCCACATCGGCCATGCCAAGGCCATCTGGATCGACTACGGCATCGCCCGCGACTTCGGCGGCCAGTTCAATCTCCGCATGGACGACACGAACCCGATGAAGGAGGAACAGCAGTACGTCCGGGCCATCCAGGAGGACATCCGCTGGCTCGGCTGCGACTGGGGCGAGCACTTCTACTACGCTTCGGACTACTTCGAGCAGATGTATCAGTACGCCGTCGAGCTGATCAAGGCGGGCAAGGCGTACGTGGACGACCAGTCGGCCGAGCAGATCCGCGCCACCCGCGGCACGCTGACGAGCCCCGGGCAGAACAGCCCCTACCGCGACCGCGGCGTCGAAGAGAACCTCGACCTGTTCGAGCGCATGCGGGCCGGCCGGTTCGAGGACGGGTCGCGCGTGCTGCGGGCGAAGATCGACATGGCCCACGCGAACATGAACATGCGGGACCCGGTGATGTACCGGATTCTGCACGCGACGCATCCGAACACGGGCGACGACTGGTGCATCTACCCGATGTACGACTGGGCCCACGGGCTGGAGGACTCGATCGAGTCCGTCACCCACTCGCTGTGCGACCTGGACTTCGAGAACCATCGCCCGCTGTACGACTGGTTTCTCGACCAGCTGCCCATCCACCACCCGCGGCAGATGGAGTTCGCCCGGTTCAACCTGACGTACACGGTGATGAGCAAGCGGCTGCTGCGTCGGCTGATCGAGGAGGGGCACGTCAACGGGTGGGACGACCCGCGGATGCCGACGCTTCGCGGCCTGCGCCGCCGCGGCTACACGCCGGAGGCCATTGCCGACTTCATGAAGCGGATCGGCGTCAACAAGTACGTCAGCACGGTGGACATCAAGCTGCTGGAGCACATTCTCCGCCAACACCTGAACAAGACCTCGCCGCGGGTGATGGGCGTGCTGCGGCCGTTGAAGGTCGTCATCGACAACTACCCCGAGGGACAGAGCGAGCAGCTCGAGGCGATCAACAATCCGGAGGACGCATCGGCGGGGACGAGGCCCGTGCCTTTCTCTGGCGAGCTGTACATCGAGCGGGACGACTTCATGGAGGACCCGCCGCGGAAGTTCTATCGGCTGGCGCCGGGGCGTGAGGTGCGGCTGCGGTACGCGTACTTCATCACGTGCACGGACGTTGTGAAGGACGAAAGCGGCGAGGTCGTCGAGCTGCACTGCACGTACGACCCGGCCACGCGGGGCGGCGACGCGCCGGACGGAAGAAAGGTCAAGGCCACACTGCACTGGGTCTCGGCAGCCGACGCGATCGACGCGGAGGTCCGCCTCTACGACCACCTGTTCACCAAGGAGAAGCCCTTCGACGTCGAAGAGGGGCAGGAGTTCGTCGACTTCGTCAATCCCGACTCGCTGGAGGTCCTGCCGGCCTGCAAGGTCGAACCCTCCCTCGCAGCCGCCGAGCCCGGCAGCCGCTTCCAGCTCGAGCGGATCGGTTACTTCTGCGTCGACCCGGACACGGCCGCCGGCCGCCCCGTCCTCAACCGCACCGTCGGCCTCCGCGACACCTGGGCCAAGATCCGGAAACAGCAGAAGTAGGGTGTGCAGCTCCGCTGCACACGCGTTCGGTGACGAGGACGCAGAAGCGCAGAAGTAGGGTGTGCAGCTCTGCTGCACACGCGTTCACTGACGAACGTCCTGCATCACTGTGCGCTTTGAAGAGCCCCCGGTCGGGGGACCGGGGGCGAAATGGGTGTGCCTCGAACAGCGCGTGGGTAAGTGTCACTCCCCGCGTTCCTCGCCGACCGCGCAGCACACAATGCGGTCCGAGCCGACGTGGAGGTTCCCGTCGGCGTCCGTGCCTGCCTGTCCGACGCACGGGATGGCGAAGATCGGCACGTCCGGGCCTGTCACGTCACGAAGGGTGTCCGGGCTGCCGCCGCCGAAGGCGAGTAGCAGTCGGGGCCGGGCCGGCTCCAGGCGCTGAAGCACCGTCCGGCAGGCATGGCGGGACTCAGCCGCCACGGCGGCGGGATCATGTGGGTTCGACAGGGAAACCGGTTCGGCGGCCACGCTGATCCGGCCCCCGAGGGCCAGGACAAGCTGTCCGCTTTGTGCGCCGGTGCCTTGCCCGTCGGTCGGCGCGCGACCGTCGGAGTAGACGCGGGCTGCCCATCCGCCCGCGCAGCCGACGAGCGGGGCTTTCGCCCCCATTCGCTTGTGCAGGCCCGTGCAGAACAGCGCCTGCCATTCGCCTTCCATCGCGCCGAGCACGATCGCCAAGCCGCCCTGCGACAGGCGGCCCACCTGCTCGCCCAGCTCTTCGCCGCGGCGGATGCACTGCGCCCGCAGCTTCCGCACGCGCGCCACCGCCGCCTCCGGGCCATCGTCGTGCGGAATCTCGCCGCCCAGCGCGAAAGCCTTCACCTCGAGCCCCACCCCGCCGAGCAGCAGGACGCTCAACCCGCCGGAGCCGGCCGAGCCCTGGCCATACGTCGGCACACCCGCGACCTCCCGGACCCGCCGGCCGACGTCGGTCGTCGCGGCCGCCGTCTGGCCGCGATGGACGAACACGGCCGCCACCGGCTTGACGCCGGCCTGCCGGAATGCCGCGAGGGCCTGTCCCGTCGCCTCTTCCGCCGCGGCGGCCGGGTCGCCCGAACGCCCCGATCCCACCGCCGCGAAGAAGTCCATCGGCCGCGACGCCGCCGGCCGAGATGCCGGCCGGGCCGCCGCCACGGGCCTCGAGGCGGTCGGCGGCGAGGGCTCTCTGCCGGGCCCGCAGCCGAGCCCGGCCAGCCAGCAGCCCGCCACTGCCGCTATCCAAATACGGGGCCTCATCGTGCCTTCTCCTTCGCCTTCCCGCCCGAGATGGCCACCAGCATCAGGCGCTCGCGCCCGACGGAGAACCGCCCGGCGCTGTCGACGCCCATCTGGAAGCGGCAGAACCCGCCGAAGACGGGCACGACCCGGCCGAAGGCAGCCTGGAGCCTGGCCAACTCCTTCCGCGGATCGTTCAGGCTGCACGTCCGGAAGCGTCCGACGCTGCTGAAGGCGAACACGACGTCCGGCGGCCGGCCTGCGAGCTGCTTCATCGCGTGGCCGGAAGCAAGGTCGGCCTCGGCGAGGACGGACGGCGCGTCGGCCTCGTTGCGCGAGACGATCCCCGCGAAGGCCACCTTGACAGGGGCCTCGAGCATCAGCAGCAGTTGCCCCGCCGCCGCCGGCTTGCCGGCCGGGTCGGTCAGCGGGCGGCCGTCGGCATAGACGTAGTCGCCCGGTTCCCCGACGGCCCCGATCAGCGGCACGTCGGTGACGACGGAGCGGCGAAGCGCGGAGAGGTACTCCCCCGCGCCGCTCCCCGCGCCGCAGAACAACAGCCCCAGCCGGCCTCCGCCGGACGGGTCGACCTGCCTCCCGAGCGCCTCGGCCCGATCGCGCAAGCCGCCGGGTTCCGCCGGCAGGGCGCCGCCGGCCACATGCGCCCGGGCCGTCACCTCGCCGGCCAACCCCAGCACCTGGAAGCCCGCCTCTCGGTCCTGCTTGGCCCACCAAGTCGGGCCCCACGTGCCGGTCGGCCCGCCCGACCCGTACGTCGGCGCGGCCGCAAGCTGCTTGACGCGATCCCCCACGCGCGGCCCGTCGGCGGCCTTCGCCCTGCCCGTCCGCTCGAGGAACAGCACGACGGCGGGCCTGCGGCGACCGGCCTTGAGTTTCGACAGCATGCTCCGCGTGGCCTGCTCGGCCGCCGCCAGCGGCTCCCGCTTCGTCGAATAGCCGATCTCCGCCACCAAGTCCGTCTTGCCCCCCGCTACGCCCCGTGGCAACGGCGTGCTGTCGGCCGCGGCAAGCGCCGAAGCCGTCACCAGGGCCGCGACGCATGCTTCGAGGGCAGGGCTCCCGACGATGCATGCCGACGCCTTCTTCGCTCTTGTCATTTCATCACCTGTGTCCCCGGTCCGGCAGGTTGCTTCCGTGCCTTCTGTCGCCCCTCTGGGGCTCTTCGCAATGGAGGACTCGCTACCGGGGGCTGACGTCGGCTATTACCTGTCGACCCTTCGGGTCTCCGGAGACAGCTGTTGCTTCTATCTGGGATTCGACATGCGATGTGGGGCCGCTGTTCATTCGAAGTACCACTCCGTGGCATCCCATCCCACGCCGCGCCGTGCCAGCCGGCGCAGGTGGGCCTCCAGCAGGTCGGGCGAGCCGACCGTGATCGTCGCGTACTTCGGCGAGGTCCGCAGGTGGATCGTCCGGCCCTTGAAGCGGACGTCGTGCGGGACTCTCAGCCGCACCTGGTGCATGATCCACAGCCCCGCCAGCTCGGCCGCGCCGGCCACGAAGTCCGTGCACGCGTGCCCCACCAGCCGAAACGGCCCGTAATCGTAGCCGTTGATGTAGTCGTAGATCGCCTTGTGCTGTTCCGCCGTGATGGGCAGGCCGAGGACAAACGTCGGCCGGTGTGTGCCCGGGCCCCGATGGAACTCCCCGTCGTGCATCGTCTCCCATAGATATCCCACCGGATCGGCGTGGCCCTCCCGGACACGCCGCATCACGCCTCGGTAGTACGTCGGCCTCTCCAGGCCAAACTCCCCCGTGTGCCCGCACTCGATCAGCTTGTCGGGTGAGTCCAGGATCAGCCAGCAATGGCCGATCGACTCGTCCTCCTTGCCCCCGCGCGGGTGCTTGTGCAGCGTCGTCAGGAACCGCTCGGGCGTGAAGAACTCGATCCCCACCGCGTCGGTCAGCAGGTACAGGGCATGGCCCTCGTCGCCGATCAGCCGGCCCGTGGCCGGATCCGTCGAGGCCGCCTCCGTCAGTTCCGCGGGCGGGCGAACGGGCTCGGCGAAGTTCGCGTCCCACTGTCCGGCCAGCGCGTCCGGCCTCGCACAGCCGGACGCCGCGGCACTCAGGACGGCCGCCAGCAGGCCCGCTGCCGCGCCGCCCGCGCACCGAGGCGGAAGGCCCTCGCGTTGCCGCCGCCCGCTCTGCATCCCGAACACCTCCCGCCGCGCCGCTGCGATCGGCCCGCCGACGCGCTGGGACCGGCGGATCACCACTTGCTCAGCCGCAGCTCGTACTCGACGGCCAGGCCCGCCTTCGGCTCCATTGTGTAGCCGTCCACTTCGTACTTCACCAGCCCGCCCTCCGTCTCCTGGCGGAGGCCCAGCGACTTGTACGACAGCGGCTCGAAGGCGAACTCCTCGCCGCCGCCGAACATCCGCTGCCACAACGCTCCCACCGCGCCGGCGGAGGTCACCTTCCCCACCGACACCGTCCGCATGAACTCCGTGCCTGCCGGAAGGCGGTTGAGCAACTGGATGCCGCCGAGGAACTTCCCGCCCCCGCGGTTCAGCAGCACCAATCGAATCCGGACCGTCTGGTCATCTTCGCCGCGAAGCAGCTCCAAGCGCCTGGCGTACTTGCCTTCAGGGCCCTTGCGGGCACGCATCAGCAGGGCAAGCTGAGGCCGCTCCCCACCGCCCGCCTCCTTGGCCGGCTTCTCCTCGCCGTCCGACTGCTTGCCCCAACGCCACTTGCCCGGCTCGGACTTCTCGTCGCCCTCGGCGGCCGCGGGCGGCTTGTCGTCCTGCTTGCCTGCCTTCGGCTCGTCATCGGACTGCTTGCCCCAACGCTGCTTGCCGGGCTCGGGCTTCCCTGCATCCTCGGCGGCCGCGGGGCTGCCTTCCGGCCCCCTGCCCGACTCCCCCTCGCCGTCAGACTGTTTGCCCCATTTCGGCCGCTTGCGCTGCTGCTTGGTCGGCTCGCCCGTCTCGCCCCGGTCGCCCTCGCCCTTCTGCTTGCCCAGCCGCATGTGCTGGTCCCCTTTGCCTTCCTCCTTGCCCGCCAGCCGCTCGTCCTTCCGCTGCTCCTTCTGGATTTCCCGCTGCTCGATGCGGTCCTCCTTGGCGATCTGCCGCTGCTGCTGCTCCTGCTTGCCCGGCGGCTTCTCGTCCTGCGCTTGTTTGCCCCACCGCTGCTTCGCCGGGCCCGGCTGCTCGGCGACCGGCTCGGGAGGCGGGGCCGCCTCGTCGGCCGCCTCTGCCGCCGCTTCGGCCTCGCCGATCATCAGGTCGATCCGCACGGTGTTGGATTGCGTCACCGCGCTGACGTTGCCCAGCACGAACGCCAGCGCATCGCCCGGTCCGACGGCCGACAGGTCCTCCACCGTCAACTGCTCGAACGTCGCGAACGGCGGGGCGTCGCCCCCGTTGTCCACCTTGCCGGCGAATTGAGGCGACGCGCAGCCCGCCATCGCCGCCCCGGCCGCCAACGCCACGGCCACCCGCCAGTACGCCCGCCTCGGGCCCGTCCATCCTCCGGTCCGCGCATCGTCGGTCATTGTTCCGGTCCTCTGTTGACAGTAGAGCTGGATCACGCCACAGTCCATCCCGAGCGGCGCCCGTTGATCGGCGGGCGCAGGGACGTTCTAATAGCATCCAACCGGACCTGTCAAGAGAAGGAAGCCGCCGCCATGTTCTCATTCATGTTCGTGGGCATGATCCTCCTGCTGCTTCTGCTGCCCGGAGTGGCGGGGATCGTGCTGCTGATCGTGGGTATCGCCCGCAAGAGGCCCGCCCTGTGGGGCACGGGCATCGGGCTGATGGCCCTGGCGATGCTGGCGCTGGTCGTGGGCGGGGGCTATGCCTTGTTCGCCAGCGCCACCCGGGTGGCTCCCGGGCCGATGATCGCCCCGGCGGTCGTCGCCCGTGCCCGCACGGCGGTGGCCGACGAGTTCTCCTCCTACGTCGGCGTGGACCTGCCCGAAGCGGCCCGCGTGACCGCCTCCGAGTCGCGCTCCTACGGCGGCGGGAAGAGCGTCTACCTGGCCCGGCTCGACGTCGGCCCGCTGTTCGACCGCTTCCTGAAGGAGAACTGCCGGCCGGCGACGTGGGATGACGTCCGCGCCGCCATGACCGAAGGCAGCGCCGCGACCACCGATATCTGGAAGCCCGCCGACCTGACCGGCGGGGCTTACTACACCCGGTCGTTCAGCGGCACCGACGAGGCCGACTTCACGGCGACCGTCTGCCTCGCCCACGACGCGGAAGCCGGAGAGGTCCGTCTGATCAGCACGAAGACGGCCCGCGAGTAGCGCCGCCCCCCCTGGCCCGAGGCCCGACATGACCGACATGGATGATACCCAGAGCGATCCAGGCGCCGCCCTGCGGCTCGGCGCGCTGCTCAGCGGCGGCGGGCGGACGCTGCTGAACATCCTCGAGCGGATCGATGCCGGCCGCCTGAATGCCGAGGTCGCCGTCGTCATCGCCTCCCGCGACTGCAAGGGCGTCGAGCGGGCCCGCGCCGCCGGGCTGGACGTCCACGTCGTGCCCTACAAGCAGATGCCCGACGTGCGGACCTACTCCGCCCGCCTCGTCGAGCTGCTCGACGCCGCCCGAACCGACCTCGTCTGCCTCTGCGGCTTCCTGTCGCTCTGGCAGATCCCCCCCCGCTACGAGGGGCGGGTGATGAACATCCACCCGGCCCTGCTGCCGAGCTTCGGCGGGAAGGGGATGTTCGGCCACCACGTGCACGAGGCCGTCCTGGCCCGCGGCTGCAAGGTCTCCGGCTGCACCGTCCACTTCGTGACCAACGAGTACGACGCCGGCCCGATCATCGTCCAGAAGACCGTTCCCGTCGAGGAGGGCGACACGCCGGACGCCCTGGCCGCCCGGGTCTTCGAGCAGGAGTGCATCGCCTTCCCGGAGGCGATCGGCCTGTTCGGCGAGGGGCGGGTGGCGATCGAAGACGGCGTGGTTCGGGTCCGTCGGTGACCGGTGGCACGGGGGTCCGGCCTGTAGCGCTGCCCGGAACACGGCCGAGACGGCTGTGACACGCACAAAGCCTTGCGTCCGCCCCCGCCGATCCGGTAGAATGTGTGCACTGGGAACGGTGCTCGCAGATCGATTGCCGTCTCACCCCGGCCGCCCTGTATCGTGGGCGGATCCCGGCTCACCACGGAAGATGATCCTCGGTCGTGTGCTGTTGGGCGCACCGGGAGGGTCGGAGAACCGTTTGGAGCGAACCGGCGGGGGCAGGCCGCCGAAGTAAGGAACGCATGACAGACCGGACCAGACAATTCGAGCTTCAGGACGTCGCCGAGCCCAACCTGCTGCGCGACATGTACACGTACAGCAAGCTGCCCCGGGTGGTCTTCGACGGCCGGGCCGTGCCGATGGCCCCGGCCGAGCAGATCTGGATCACCGACACGACCTTCCGCGACGGCCAGCAGGCCCGCCCGCCCTACACCGCCGAGCAGATCGTCGAGCTGTTCCGCCTCGAGCACGAGTTGGACGGGGGGACGGGGCTGATTCGGCAGAGCGAGTTCTTCATCTATTCGAAGAGGGACCGCGAGGCCGTGGACCGCTGCCGGGAGCTGGGCTTCGAGTTCCCCGAAGTCACCGGCTGGATCCGCGCCGTGCCGAGCGACCTCGAGCTCGTCAAGGATGCCGGCCTGGCCGAAACGGGGATCCTGACCAGTTGCAGCGACTACCACGTGTTCCTGAAGCTGCGGAAGACCCGCAAGCAGGCAACGGAGCAGTACCTGTCGGTCATCAAGGCCGCCCTGGACGAGGGCATCCGCCCGCGGTGCCACTTCGAGGATCTCACGCGGGCCGACTTCCACGGATTCGTCGTGCCCTTCGCCATCGAGCTGATGAAGCTCCGCGAGCAGTACGGCGTCGACGTGAAGATCCGCCTGTGCGACACGATGGGCTACGCCGTCCCCTGGGCCGAAGCCGCCCTGCCGCGCTCCGTGCCCAAGCTCGTCCATGGGATGATCCACGACGCCGGCGTGCCCGGGCATCTGCTCGAGTGGCATGGGCATAACGACTTCCACAAGGTGCTGATCAACCCGGCGACGGCCTGGCTGTACGGCTGCGCGGTCTGCAACGGCAGCCTGCTGGGCATCGGCGAGCGGACCGGCAACACGCCGATCGAGGGCATGGTCGTCGAGGCCGCCCAACTCCGCGGACAGTCCGACCAGGTCAACTACGCCGCGATCACCGAGATCGGCGACTACTACCGGCGGCAGATCGGCTTCGGCGTCCCGCACAACTTCCCGCTGGTCGGGCGGGACTTCAACACCACCCGGGCCGGTATCCACGCCGACGGGCTGCTCAAGAGCCAGGAGATCTACAACTGCTTCGACACCGAGCGGATCCTCAACCGACCGATCGGCATCGCCATCACCGACAAGTCCGGCGCGGCCGGGATCAAGCACTGGATCGACAAGTTCTACGGCACGAACCTGCCGAAGGACGACCCGCGCCTGCTGGCCATCCGCGACAAGGTCGACGCCGAGTACGAGGCCGGCCGGACCACGTCCGTCAGCGACGAGGAAATGCACGCCTGGTACAAGGAAGCGTTCGGCGAGGAGGTCTGAGCCTGAGCTGTCCTCCGGCGCAGACAGCGCGGCGACCGCGGAGGACACGCGGATCTGCGGCCCCGCCCAAGCCGCTTGCGGCTTCGCGAGGGCAGTAAAACTGACGCCCCCCTCGCTACGCCCCCTTCGCATAGGCGACCGCTTCCCTCACCAGCCGAATCGCCTCCTCGATGCGCTCCAGGTCCTCGAAGGCGTACGACAGCCGCATCTGCCGCCGCCCCACTTCCACCAGGTCACCCCGCGGGTGCACGCAGTACTGGCCCGGAATGTAGCTCACCCGCGGCTTGAGCGCATCCGCCCGCCCGTCCACCTCCGCCTGGCCCGTCGTCCGCGACAGGTACCGAAACAGCCGCGAGCCTTCGCCCGTCTGAACGTCGCGGAACGTCAGGTAGAAGTAGAACCCCGCCCGCCCGCCGGTGCAGTCTTCCAGCTCGTCGCCGAGCAGCTCGTCGATCCATCCCCGCACGGCGCGGGCCTTGCGGCGATAGCCGGCGTTGACCGCCTCGATCTGCTCGCCGATGTGGTGGTCCAGGATGTAGGCGGCGATCACCTGGTTGATCGGAGGCGCGCTGAAGCCGATGTCGCTGATCCGCTGGACGATCGTGCGTGTCAGCATCCCTTCCGGGCCGATCATGTACCCGATCCGCAGCCCCGGCGCGAGCGTCTTCGAGACCGTCGAGATCTCGTGGACGATGGCCTCCTCGTCGTCGAGCAGCCCGCTGCGAGGCGTCTGGCAAGCCGGGTCGTGGATCAGCTCCTCGTAGGCGCGGTCAAGGACGAGAGGCACGCGCGTTCCCAGCTCGCGCGACAGGTCGGTTGCGATCCGCACCAGCTCGGTGCGGCGTCCGTTGGCGAGGATCGTGCCCGTCGGGTTGCTGACCGTCACCACGTAGATGAAGCGGACCTCCCTCCTGCGGCCGCCGAGGGCCGACAGCTTCTCGGCCAGCAGGTCCGTGCGGATCCCGTCGTGGTCTTCCGGAACGGGCAGGATCTCGAAGCCGGCCCGCTCGAGGAAGTTGCAGTAGATGTAGTACATCGGGTCGGCCGTCACGACGATGCCCCCGGCCAGCACGCCGGCAATGGCCTCCAGCAGGCTGGTCGCGCCGCTGATGCCGATGACGATCTGACGGCCCTCCAGCGCCGCCGCCGTCAGCCGCGCTCCTTCCGAAGCCAGCCGGTGACGGCGGATCGCGTCGATCAGCTCCCGGCAGCCCTGCGGCGCGCCGTAGTTCAGCGCCTTGTCGTACTGGTCCGGCCGGGCGAGAACGGCCCGCATCGCGTCGACGACCAACTCGCGGGGGATGGTGTTCTCGTTGACGTACCCGACACCGAGATTGATGTCGATCCCGTCGCGGAAGTCGGCCGCAAAGGCGACCATCATCCGCCGCACAGGCGAAGGCTCTCGCGACGCGGCGCCGTACTCGGAGAAGGGCGGCTCGTTCAGCTTCATCGGTTCCCTCGCCCGCTGTGGGCCCCCGTCAGTGCGGGCTGTCGTCGCCCCAGGTGCTGCCCGTGTCGTAGCGCGGCTCTTCGCCGTCCTCGTCCTCGTCGTCGGCGACTTTCCACTTGTCCGACTCGTTCATGTCCTCGATCTCGCGTTCCATGACCTTGAACATCTTCTCCTGCATGGGCGCGAGCTTGTGGTAGTAGGCGAGCGTGGACTGGTAGGCGGCGACCATCTGGTTGATCTTGATCAGTTGCCACTTGGCGAGGCACTCGGGTTCCTTGACGTTTCGGAACGGGTCGCACAGAAACGACACCTCCCCCGACTCGCCCCGGCGGAAGAACTCGCATTGTTCGCACTGGATCATCGGAAGGCTCCCAACTCGGCCGACGGGGCTCGCCCGGCGGTGGGTCCATGGTAACCTATCGGACGACACTCGGACAACGGTGCGGATGTCGTCTGGGCGGCCTGCGGGGGCGCCCGGGATTCGTCGTCCCTCGCGAAGCCGCAAGCGGCAGCCGCCGCGCAGCCGCTTGCGGCTTCGCGAGGGTCAGGTGCGCTTTCTCAATCTCTTCACATACGGCGAATTCGGACTATGACCCGGATGCAGCGGCCAACCGTCGTACTCCTTGACGAACGGCCACTGCTGCGGCGGCAACCGATGCTTCGGCGGATTGCCCTTGATGTAGGCGATCGTCCGCCGCACGTCGTCGGGGTGGTCCTGAAAGACCTTCCAGCCGCCCCCGCCCCAGACAGGGCGGCCCGCGCAGTGCCCAAAGCGCTCGCGAAGCCGCGAGCGGCTGATCGCCTGGAGATTCGCGATCATGTCCTCCGCTTTGTGCTTGTGCTTGCGGATCAAGACGTGCACGTGGTCGGGGAGGATCGCGCAGGCGTAGCAGGTGTAACGGTTGTTGGCGACGGCGTCACCGAAGGCACCCGCGATCGTGCCCATCTCGATCGCCGAGAACTCCCTGAGGGGATGCGTCAGCTTCGGCTCGGCACCCATGTAGAACGCGCGAATCTCGCGCGACGCCGGCTGGACCTTCTTGCGGCCGTGGTGGAGGTCGCCAAGCTCGGCGAGCACGTCTCGTCGGATCACTCGCGACCTGCTGCCCCTCGGGTCGTTCGGCAGCCACCAGCCGTATGCCGTCCAGATCAGGTGATGGGCGATGACGATGGGGCGGGGCATGCTGGTCAGTGTATCGGGCGCATGCACGCAACACAACGCGAGCAAAAGAGGGACGTCCTGACGACGCCCCTCGCGAAGCCGCAAGCGGCGGGAGGCGCCGAGCCGCGTGCGGCTTCGCGGGGGAACACGAGCAATCGTCCCCACCGCCCCTGAACGTCGCGCTCCCTACCGACTCAACACGAAGATCGCCACGTCGGCGTTGAGGTTGGGGTTGTCGATCACGTCAATGCCCTCTTCGGTGTCGAGGCAGATGCTGCGGTGGATGCGGATCCGCTTGTCGCGGCAGAACTGGCGGAAGTCGGCAATCGAGAAGAACCGGATGTTCGGCGAGTTGTACCACTTGTGGCGGAGTTGTCCGGCCGACTCGGGGGCGCGACCGGATTCGTGCAGCATCCGCCGCAGCTTGTAGTACCCGAAGTTCGGGAAGCTCACCATGCACCGCCGCCCCACGCGGAGCATCTCCTCGATCACGCCCTCCACGTCGCGGATGCTCTGGAGCGTCTGGCTGAGGACGACCACGTCGAACTGGTCGTCGCCGAACGCCGCCAGCCCGTCGTTCAGGTCGGCCTGCACCACGTCCAGCCCGCGCTGCACGTCGACGATCAGCGCCTGTTCGTCCAGCTCGACGCCCATCACCCGCTCGTGGCCCCGCCCGGCGAGGGCCGCCATCAGCGAGCCGTGCCCGCAGCCGAGGTCCAGCACGCTCGCCGACGGCGGGATCAGCTCGACGATCCGGTCGCGGTCCAGCCTCTGCCGCCCGTTGCCGTGGAAGATGCTCGTGGGGCTTTGCTCGCCCTCCCTGCTCCCGACCTCGGGCGCCGCCCGATCCGCCCCCCGCAGGTTCGCCAGGAACCCCTCGATCAGCCGCCCGTAGACCTCCACGTCCGTCTCCAGCAGGAACGCGTCGTGCCCGCAGTTGCTGCGGACGTTGCAGTAGCTGACCGGCTTGTTGATCGCGATCAGGGCGTTGACGATCTCGCGGCTGTCCTCCGACGAGAACAGCCAGTCGCTGGTGAAGCTGAGCACGAGCCAGCGGCACGTCGACGGCTGGAGGACCGGCATCAGCTCGCGCGACGAGCTGCCGAGGTCGAACAGGTCCATCGCCATGCTGATGGCCACGTAGCTGTTGGCGTCGAACCGCTCGACGAACTTCGCGCCCTGGTAGCCGAGGTAGCTGCCGACGGAGAACTGCTTCTCGAAGGCGACGGGCACGTCGCGGGGTTCGTGCCTGCTTTCGCCGAACTTCTCCTTCATCGACTCGCGGGACAGGTAGGTGATGTGCCCGATCATCCGCGCGATGGCGAGCCCGACGTCCGGGCCGGGCCCGTCGTCGTAGTACCGCCCGCCCCGGTAGTTCGGGTCGTGCTGGATCGCGTTTCGCCCGACGACGTCGAACGCCAGCGCCTGGCTCGAGAGCCGCGCCGACGTGGCGATCGGGATCGCGCCGGCGAGGCGGTCGGGATAGCGCGTGGCCCACAGCAGCGTCTGGTGCCCCCCCAGCGAGCCGCCCGTCACCGCCAGCAGCCGCTCGATTCCCAGATGGTCGATCAGGCGCCGCTGCACCTCGACCATGTCGCCGACCGCAACCGTGGGGAAGTTCGGCCCGTAGGGCTCGCCCGTGGCCGGGTCGATGGAGTTCGGGCCCGTCGTCCCGCGGCAGCCGCCCAGCAGATTCGAGCCGATCACGAAGTACTTGTCCGTGTCGATCGGCCTGCCGGGCCCGACCACCACGTCCCACCAGCCGGGATCGTCGTCCTCGTCGTGCATCGCCACGTGCGAGTCGCCCGACAACGCGTGACAGGCCAGCACGGCGTTGTCCTTCGCCTCGTTGAGCCGGCCGTACGTCTCGTACGCCACCGTGACGCTCTCGAGCCGCCCGCCACGCTCCAGATCGAGCGGCTCGTCGAACGTGACGTACTGCACGTGCTTCAGCGCCCGCCCGCTGCGGACGCTGTCGCTGCTGTCGAAGAATGCTTCACCTTGCTGCACGGGACTCTCCGCCACTTCTCCGAACTCTCTCTGCCTGCATCGCCGATCCCCTACGCCTGCGAGGCCTTCAGCGCCTGGTCGATGTCGGCCCGGATGTCGGCGAGGTCCTCGATGCCGATGCTCAGGCGGACGTATTCGCCCGTCACGCCCGTGGCCGCCTGCTCTTCGGGCGTCAACTGCTGGTGTGTCGTCGAGGCCGGGTGGATCACCAGCGTCTTCGCGTCGCCGATGTTGGCCAGGTGGCTGCACAACTTCGTGGCGTTGATGAAGCGGATGCCCGCCTCCCTGCCGCCCTTGATGCCGAACCCGACGATCGCGCCCGCCCCGTCGGGCAGATACTCCTTCGCCGCCTCGTGGTGCGGGTGATCGGGCAGGGACGGGTAGTTGACCCACTCGACGGCGTCGTGGGCGGCGAGGAACTCCGCGATGGCCCGGGCGTTCTCACAGTGCCGCGGCATGCGGACGTGCAGCGTCTCGAGCCCCAGCAGGAACAGGAACGCCGCGAACGGGCTCATGCACCCGCCCGTGTCCCGCAGCAGGTGCGTGCGAATGTGGATGATGTAGGCGATGTTGCCGATCGGCTCGAGCGCCTCGGCGAGCACCACGCCGTGGTACGACGGCGACGGCGCGCAGAACTCCGGCCACTTCTCCGGATCGTCGGCCCACCGGAACGTCCCGCCGTCGACGACGACGCCGCCGACGTGGGTCCCGTGGCCGCCGATGAACTTCGTCGCCGAGTAGATGACGATATCGATCCCGTGCTCGATCGGCCGAAACAGCGCGGGGGTCATCACCGTGTTGTCGCACAGGACCGGCAGGCCCCTCGCGTGAGCGATCTCCGCGATCTTCCTGAAATCGGGCACGTCGTTCTTCGGGTTGCCGAGGCTCTCGAGATAGACGCAGCGGGTGTTCTCGTCGACCAGCTCGTTGATCGTCTCCGGCTCGTCGGGGTCGAAGAACCGCACCTCGATGCCGAGCTTCTTCAGCGTCTGCGTGAACAGCGTCCACGTCCCGCCGTACAGGCTCGTCGAGGCCACGAAGTTCTGCCCGGCGTGGGTGATGGTGAGGATCGACGCCGTGATCGCCGCCTGCCCGCTGGCGAAGGCCAGCCCCCCGACCCCGCCGTCCAGCGCGGCCATGCGCTTCTCCAGCACGTCGCACGTCGGGTTCATCAGGCGGCTGTAGATGTTGCCGAATTCCTTCAGCGCGAACAGGTTCGCCGCGTGGTCGGTGTCTCTGAAGCAGTAGCTGGTGGTCGCATAGATCGGCACGGCCCGCGCGCCGGTGGTCGGGTCCGCCTCCTGCCCGGCGTGCAGCGCCTTCGTGCCCAGTCCGGGGCCCGCATCGTTGTTGCTCATCCAAGCTCTCCTTCGGCTCTCGTCCGATCGAGGCGGCGCGGCACGGGTCCGTGCGGCGGGACGGGCCGGGGATCGAAGCGGAGGGCAGCAAGACGGCTGCCTGCAAAGAGCCACTCCTCGCGGCGGGGGCTCATTGCTCGAACCGGGCAACCGTTCATGCCCTGGTTCGCGCCACATCGGTCCCTTGCGGGCTGGCTGCGGCACCTTATCCCGGCCGGGGCGGGCCGAAACAGGTTGTCGTGCGGTCAGCGGGCCAGTTCCCTCGCGCAACTCTCGATGTCCTCCGGATCATAGGCCCCCGGGGCGTGGAACGTCAAGTCGATTCCCCGCGTTTTCACCAGGCACGGCCCACGTGTGCCGATTCATCAAACGAGAAGTGACGGTCCGGCCCCCAACGGGCCGGGCACGGATCGGCCGTGGTTCCGCTTCAGCGCCAGATAGTCGAGCCGGTCGACGACCCCGTCGTAGTTGAAATCGCCGCCGGACCAACCCGCTCCCGTTGTGCCGAAGTCGTCTCTAACGGCTGCGTAGTCCTGCCACCCGACGTCGCCGCTGAGGTCCGCGTCGCCGGGCAGGGCCAGCAGCAGCACGAGGCTGTAGTCGCCGCCGCCTTCGCCGTCGGCATCGCCGTCGAGCAGCAGCCCGGCAGCGTTGCTCACCCCTGCGGCGTGGAGCTTCACCGTGTAGTAGCCGGGCTCGAACCGCACGCCCCCGAGGTCCCAGTAGGCCGTGTGGGTCCGATCGTCGTACGCCAACGCCGCGGCCGACAGGTCGACCTTCCCGCCCGTAACGGGATCCCGGATGGTCAAGTCGGACGTTTCGAGGCTGGCCGAGACGTCCTGCGAGAAGCCGACGGCGATGCTCGTCAGCTCCGACGGCCTGTCAGCGCCCCCGTTGCGTTCGACGTCGAGCACGTGCGGCGGGGGGGCCACGGTCCGGCCGAAGTTCATCTTCAGCGTCAGGTAGTCGCGCCAGTTGACGTACCCGTCGTAGTTGCAGTCGCCCCCCGCCCAGCCGGCGCCGGCCTGGCCGAACCGGTCCCTGGCCGCCACGTAGTCCGTCCAGCCCACGTCGCCGCTGAGGTCCGCATCGCCGGGCAGGGCCGCGAGCAGCTCGACCCCGTAGTCGCCGCCGGGCGCGCCGTCCGAGTCGCCGTCGAGGTGCATCCCCTCTGCGTCGGCCACGCCGGCGGCGTCGAGTGTGACGCTGTAGTACCCGTAATCGATCGGCACGGAGGTCAGGTCCCAGAAGCCGGTGCGCACCGGCTCGTAGTAGTGGAACGCGGCGGCCGACAGGTCCACGTCAACGCCTCGCGTCTTATCCCGCAGCGCCAGGTCGCCGACGTCGAGGCTCGCGCCAACGTCCAGCGAGAAGACGAAGGCGATGCTCCACAACTCTGACGGCCAGTCGCCTCCGCCGTTGCGGACCAGGGCCTCCACACTCGGCGGGGGACGGTCGACGATCCACGTTTCGGCCGCGTCGTCGGCCAAGGCGTTGCCCCCCACGTCGACGATGCCCGAGCCGGCCGCCGTCAGCGTCAGCGTGTACGCACCGCGCCGCTCGGCCAGCCCCGACAGGTTGCCCAGCGTCCATGTGACGCCGTTATCGCTGGACAGCGTTTGGGCGGCCGTCAGGAGGTCGACTCCGCCGTCGAGCGAAAGGGCCAGATCGGACAGGTTGACTCCGGTGACGGACTCGCTGAAGGTGATCTCGATCTGGTCGACGGCTCCGGGCCGCGGGTTCGGGACCACCTCGACAATCTCCGCCGTCGGTGCGATCCAGTCGACGTCCGCGTTGACGGCCCCGGGCGTTCCCCCGTCGAGGCCGACCGCCCAATTGGCCACGTCGTTCCCGTAGGCGGTTCGCTGCATGCGGGACAGCGACGGGCCGGTCCCGTCGGCCTCGGTGGGCCAGGGCGGATCGTCGTCGTACTCCAGCCGGTCGACGAGAACGTAGGGCAGGTAGCCGGCGGGCTCGGGAATGTCCCGGCGCCGGAGGTTGACGGCCTCTCGGCGATTGGCCAGCCCGCCGCTGTACTGGCCGGCGAGCTTGATTCCATTCGCCGCCCCGCCGTAGCGCTGCTCGAACGCGGCTGGGTTGCGAACGACCACCACGTGCTCGCCGGGTCCGATGGTCGTCACGTCGGTCCCTGTCGCGATGAAACCGGCATCGGCCGTGCCCACGTTGATCTTGACCTCTCCCTTGACGAACAGGATCCGGTCCGCGACGGTTCGCTGGCCCGGCCTGCCCGCCTCTCGCGTCAGCGTGACGCTGACCGGCCCGGCGCCGAGAGCAAACGTCCCGATCGCCAGCCACCCCGTCGGGTTGTCGTTCTGATTGACCATGACCGTCTGCACCCCGCCGGCGTCGGTGACGTCGTAGCGGGCCTCGGACTCCAGCGAGTAGAGCCCTCCCCTGCCGTCGGTGCCGTTGACGAAGGCGAGGATCTCGTACTCGCCGGGGGTGGGCAGCTCGGCCTGCCACCGTGCCGTCGCGCCGCCCTGGCGGGTCCACAGCGTGCTTCCCCCGCGGCGCAGCTCGTACCAGCCGAACGTGAACCCGATGCCGCTGCTCAGGTAGTACTGCGTCAGGTCGATCGTCTCGTCGGACGTGTTCAGCAGCTCGACGTATTCGTAGTCGTCGTCCTCGAACGGGCCGCCGGGCGCCGGGCCGGCCGGGTGGTACATCACCTCGTTGATGATCAGCGGCCCGACGACCGTCTCGGCGTTGGGCGCCCCCGGCGTCGGTTCGCCAACGAGAGCAAACTCCCCGTCCCCTGTGCCCGCCGGATAGGCGGCGAAGCTCAGTTCCTTCGGCGAGGCGTCGAAGTGGCGCTGCTCCCGATAGCCGGTCAGTTGCCCCGCGACGGCGCCCGACAGGTAGACGTCGTCGCCAAGCTCACTGAGGCCGAAGCCGTCTCGGCTGCCCGGATCGCTCGAGCCGCGCCCGAAGTGATCGTCCTGCGTGAGGACGAGGTATCCGCCGGCGGGGATGACCGTTCCGGCAGCGATCTCGTACTTCATCAGTTCGTCGCCGTCATCGCTGAGGAACCACCCGCCCACGTCGACGTCGCCGCCGGTGGTGTTGTGCAGTTCGATCCAGTCGCCGGGCGCCACGTCCGTGTGAGCGAGGGCCTCGCTGATGATCACCGACCCCGGGCTCAGTGCCACTTCCTCGGCACCCGGCGTGCCGCCGGGCCAGACGCTGGATCGCCAGCCCGCCGCGTCGTCCCAGACGGCCTCGTCGGCGAGTGGGTCCCGGACCGTCAGCGAGAAACTCCCATCGTTGGTGTGGGGGTACGCTTCCGGGCGGTAGCGGAAGTTGTGCACCGGCGAGCCGAGAGGCGTTTCGACCTCGATCCTTTCGCGGCTGTTCCTCAGCGAGCCGGAGAACTCCCCCGCGATGAGCGCCACCCCGCTGCCGTAGCGCATCCTGAACGCGTCTTCGTCGGCCACGACGACGACGTGCTGCCCCGAGGCCAGCTCGACAGCCGGGAAGGTGAAGGCGATGCCGTTGGTGAACCGCACGCCGTCGAGCCGGATCGGGCGGTCGTGGATGTTCTTCAGCTCGACAAACTCGAAGTCCCTGTTGCGTGTGAAGCCCGCCGCGACCTCCTGCGGCGTCGGCTCGGACGGGTGGTACATGATCTCGGTGACCCGCAGATGGGGGCTGACGTCGACGTAGTAGACCGCTTCGTTGACCGCGCTCCACCGGCTGCCGGACAGGGCGCGGGCCTTGACGCGGCTCGTGCTTTCGAGCACCACGGGGCCGGTGTAGGGCACGGCGGCGCCGCTGATCCCCCCGCCGGGCAGGCGCGGGTCCGACCCGTCGAGGGTGTAGTAGATCACACTGCCCGGCGCTTCGATGGTCAGCGCGTCGCCGACGTGGACCTCGCCGCCGTGCTGCCCCTGCCCGTTGACCCTGAAGACCGGCGTGGGCAGGGAGGCGTGCAGCCCCCTCGCCGCCAACTGGGAGAGCACGATGCCCGTCCGCGGCGGGAAGTACGCCCCCGTCAGCCAGCCCGACTGGGCGAGCCACTCTCCGTCGCGGGTGTAGGGCGCGGCGCGCCGGTTGTCGCCCCACCGGGCGGACTCGCCGACGATGGCCCGGTCGATCTCGGCGAGGCGGTCGGCAAACCTCGCCGCCGCGCGGGTCGGCGTGAGCGCGCCGTCGTTGTAGAAGTGCCGATATACTCGATCGGCGAAGAGCATGCGGTAGTCGGCGTTCGCGGACAGCCTCTGGTGCAGGCCCGCCGGGCCGATGGCGTCCCATCTGACGGTAATGTTCTCGCCGACCGACCGGAGGATTCGCTCGCCGTTGCAGCAGTGGAATCGCCACCGTCCGCTCGGATCGTCCGCCGCCATCGTGGCGGTCCAGTTCGGCGTGCCCCAATCGAGGTTGCCGACGTAGATGTTGGCGATCACGTAGTCGACGAAGCCCCCCACGTCCAGAAGCTGCCCGAGCAATTCGTACTGGGCCGGGTCGGCCAGGTTGCCGTAGGAGATGCTGATCATCCGGTTGTAGGCCTGACTCGCGCCGGCCGTCGACCCGTCGACGACCTCGTAGTCGTCCTTGGTGGCTCCGAGATACGCCTCGGCGAACGATCCGCTGGGCCTTTCGCGAAGGCAGTACAGGCCCCAGTACAGGCCGTTGAGGTACAGGTGGACGTAGCGGCCGTGCGGAGCGCAGCCGCCCATCGCGTTCTGGAGGTCGCTCAGGTACTGTCCCCGCACGTACAGGGCGGTCTGGCGGTTCGAGTATATGTGGGACGCCCACGTGTCGGAGTCCTGCGCGTCCAGGACGAGCGTGTCGAACCGATCGGCCGCCTCGTCGCCGAACAGCGGATACTCCAGCTTCGTCGGCCCGTAGGCGCCCTTGAACGTCAGCCGAAACGACAGCTTGTCCATCCGCCAGGGAGAGTCGCTGGCAATGTCGTCAAGGATCTCGACGGCGGCGTTGATCTGGAAGCCCGTGCCGGCGAGAGGTGTGATCAGCTCGGCCGACACCGCCCGCTGCCACGCCTCGCCCCGCATCGCGGGATTGGCGTAGAGGCCGGTGCCCGCCCCGAACAGGTCGCCCGGGTCCATCACCAGTGAGACCGTCGGAATCACCATCAGGTCGTCACGGATCGTGTTGCGGTAGAGCGGATCGGTCACGACCTGTGAGTCCATCTCGTAATCGGGCCCGACATGGCCCCACGTGAAGGGCAGGCCCGCCCCGGTCTGGACGAGCGTGTCGTCGAGGAAGATGTACGTCCGCGTCTTGACGTCGGACGGCGGGTGGCCCGCGCTGACCGCGACGGCCCGGACGGTCGTCGTCGCGTCGATCCCGATCGGACCGGTATAGGGCATGCCGCCGATGGGCGACGGCTGGCTGCCGTCGAGCGTGTAGTAGATCTCCGCGCCCTCCGTCACGCTGGTGAGTTCCAGATCGAACGGCGCGCCGTAGTGGCCGTGCATCTTGCTGAAGCCGAGATCCACGACGCTCCAGAGCAGCTCGTTGTTGGGCCCGTCCGGTGTCGGTATGGCCATGTACGAGGCCGAGCCCGCCCGGAGCGTGCCCTCCGCCGCGACCAACTTGGCCGCGAACAGGGCGTCCCTGCTGTCGTTCGACAGGTTCATCCCGTGGACGGCCAGGATGTTCGTGCCCGCCCGCAACTCATCCGCGAAGGCGGATACGTCGATCTTCTCGAACTGCCTGGCGTCGGAGTCCTCGTGCTCGCTGACGGCCACGGAGTCGAAGGCCGGCTCACCCGGCGCGTTGCGGGCGGCGATCTCCACGCCGTTGAGATAGGCGACGAACCCGTCGTCATACCTCATGCTCAGCAGGAGCAGTTCGAAGGCGGCCGGGTCGGCCACTTCGAACGCGTAGCGGACGTAGAGGCTCGTCTGCTTGAAGTACATCTGCTCGCCGAGGTCCGTGCGGATCAGGCCCGGGTAGGCGCCCTTCTCGTCGAACCCCACGCCGCTGACCCCGTCGATCCAGTCCGAATCGTCCAGCGGCGACCCGCCGGTCCACGTCAGCCCCAGGTCGCCGTCGGCCGGCACGATCGCCTTCAGGGGCGTTTGCTCGTCGACCAGCGTCGTCTCGCCCAGGGCCTCCACGGGATAGCCGTACGAGATGTCGCCGTGCTGCGGCGGGTACGGGTCGAACCTCGTCCCCGGCGTCCCGTCCAGATGCGTCAGCGCCAGATCCTCCCCCCCGCCGCTGAGCTTGAAGTCCGCGTGCAGCTCGTTGCCGGTCTTCCGGCTGTCCCCCGAGGCGAAGACGACCAGATACTCCCCCGACCGGAGGATCCGCGAAGGGAACTGCCACTTGGTTGCCCAGCCGAGGTTGTCCGTCAGGAACCACTCATTCAGCTGGATGTCCGAATCGGTGGGGTTGTGGATCTCGATCCAGTCGCTGTACTCGCCGTCCTCGTCGGCCAGCACGCTGTCGTTGACGGCCATGAACTCCGTGATGACGGGCTGGCCAGACAGCAGGAGCCTGGCCTCCAGCCGTTCCAGCACCGGCCGGGCCGCGCCCGGACCCGTCCTCACCTGGCCCGTGTCCATCCCAAACGCCTCCACGGCCTCGTCGGTCTGCACGACTTCGCGCGGGGATCCGATCCTCCGTAACCGTCCCCCCCCCGCCCATGGCATGCCCATTCTACCACGGGATCAGGACCCGGGAAGGACTTTCGCGGCGGTTTGGGCGCTTCGCCGAGACGGCCTGGACGGCCTCAGTCGAGCCCGCCCTTCAGCGGGCGCTTTCGCTTGCGAGGCGGCGGGGGCGGGGCGGCGTCACCGGGCGAGCCGGTGTAGTTCGGGTCGGTCACGAGCTGCTTGATCGACAGGGAGATGCGGCGGCGCTCCTCGTCGACGTCGAGCACCTTCGCGCGGATCTGCTCGCCCTCGCGGACGGCCTCGCTGACCGACCGGACACGCTGCTCGCCCAGTTCGCTGATGTGCACGAGCCCCTCGACGCCGGGGGCCAACTCGACGAACGCGCCGAAGCTCTCCAGCCGCGTCACGATGCCTTCGATTACGCTGTCGGGCGCCCAGCGGACCGACGCGCCCGTCCACGGATCGTCGCCGACGCGCTTCAACGACAGGCTGATCCGCTTCTGCGCCACGTCGACGTTCATCACGCGGACCTTGGTGGTCTGCCCCTCCTCGAGCACGTCGGAGGGGTGCTTGATCCGCCGTTCGAAGGACATCTCGCTGATGGGGATCAGCCCCTCGACGCCCTCGGCCAACTCGACGAACGCCCCGAAGTCGGCCAGCCGGGTCACCCGGCCGGTGATGACCTCGTCGACCGGCCAGCGGACCTCCGCACCTTCCCACGGGTCGGGCAGGGCCTGCTTGAGCCCCAGCGAGATCCGGTCGCTCTCGGCGTCCATCTTCAGGATCATCACCTCGACCTGCTGGCCGTCGGTGACGATCTCCTTCGGGTCTTCGATGCGGCGGTGGCTCATGTCGCTGATGTGAAGCAGCCCGTCGACGCCGCCGATATCCACGAACGCGCCGTACGGCATGATGCTGCGGACCACGCCCTGGACGATCTGGCCCTCCGCCAGCTCGGCGAGTGTCTTCTCCCGCGCCGCGGCGGCCTCCTTCTCCAGAACGGCCCGCCGCGAGAGCGTGACCGACTCGCGGCTGTAGTCGATCTCGAGGACCTCGCACTTGAGCTTCTGGTTGACGAACGGGGCCATGTCCTCGGTGCGGTTCATGTCGATCATGCTGACCGGCATGAACGCCTCGATGCCGTTGAACTTGAGTTCGAGCCCGCCCTTGTTCGAGCCGGTGACGAAGGCCTCGACGATCTGCCCCTTCTCGAGCGTGTCCCACGTGGCGGCGAGGACGGCCCCCTCCCTCGAGAGGATCATCAGCCCCTCGGTCTCGTCGTAGCCCTCGATGGTGACCTCGACGGACCCACCGATCTCGGGCAGGGGCTCGTCGGCGAACTGCGCCGCCGGCAGGATGCCCTGAGACTTGCTCCCGAAGTCGACGAAGATGTCGTCGCCCTGGATGGCGATGACGGTCCCCGTGCGGACGCCGATGGGCGTCTTGTCGATCGGCTGGCGGGGGGCCTGCTCGGCGTCGAGAAGGTCCTCGATGCTCATGTCGCCCAGCGCATCGTCCAGCTCGCGCTGAAGCGCCGCGTCCAGCGGCGCGTCCGATCGGTGGATGTTGTCTCTGTTTTGCTTCTGGATGCTCATCGTCACTCCTGATGCCTCTGCGGGCCGGCTGGAAGGATACACGCCGGGCGCGGCGAGGCAAGGGGCAGCCGTCACCTCGGCGAGGGTTTTCTGGCCCCGTTGGTGTACAGGTCGATCCGCCCGCCGGCCAGCAGGCGGGCCTTCGCGATCGCGCGGCGGAGGGCTCGCCTGGTCTTCTCGTCCAGCGACCGGGCGCCGGCGGCGGGCTTCTTGCCCTTGCAGGCCCGACAGACCTGCGTGCCCGTCGAGCCGCAACTGCTGCACCCGACGACCCCGACGCCGCGGCACTTGCCGCATAGGTACGCCTGGGCCGTCTTGAACAGCGGGTTCCGCGCGCGGATCACGCCCGAGCCCTTGCACTGCGGGCACGGAACCTTGCCCGATCCGTAGCAGCGGGGTGCGCGGCAGGGAACCTCCCGCGTCCCGCCGCACTGTCGGCAAGCCTGCCCCGCCGTCGCCGCCGCCGAAAACACCGCCTGCCGCGCCTCGGCAAGGATCTCCGGCAGCGGCCTGGGCGAATCGGCCATCAGCGACGACGCCCGCGACGACTGCGCCGCCGTCGCCAGCGCCGCCGCCGACACCGGCGCCCCGACGTCCAGGTACGCCTCCAACCCGCCCGCCAAGGCCGCATAGGCCTCCTTCAGCCGCCGCGCCTGCTCGCCGCGAAGCTGCCGAAGGTTCATCCGCGCCGAGGAGTCCAGCGGATCGGCCAGGACCTTCCTCGCCAACTCCGCCGCCCGCGCGTCGAGCGGGTTGACGGCCGGCTGTGTCGCGGGCTGCGTCGCAGGCCCCGTCGCGGGCTGGGCCCTCACCGAGGCCGTCAGCAGCCCCGCCACCAGCGCAATCCCCACGGCCGTCGCCACACGGCGGGCCGGCTTCGCATGTCCGTTCATCGTCGGCGCTCGCATCTCGATCACGGTCCCTTCGCCGGCAGCAGCTCCAGCAGGACCAGATTGTGGTAGCAGTTCTCGCGCAGTTCGGCCAGCACGTCCCTCGTGCCGGCCAACGCCTCGCTGCGGGCCCGGCCGAGCGCCTCAATCTGCTGCGTCCGCTGCGCCGACGGGGCCGTCTCCATCGCGATCACCTCGAGGACGCGCCCGGCCGTCTCCAGACGCACCGACGCCTTCTGAAGCGCCGTCTCGCACGCCAGATCCCGCGACTGGGATCGCAGGTCGATCATGTCCAGCTTCACGGCGTACTGCTGGCCGGCCGCGTGCTCGCGCGCCAGCACCGTCAGCCGCTCGACCAGCAACGCCGTCGCCGCCAGCATGTCCGTCTCGGTGACCGGCCCGCCGATCTGCTTGACCGCCGCCTCCACGTCGGGCGCGGGGGCCGCCTCGCCGCCGGAGGCGCCGGAGGCGGCCTTGTGGCTCCGCAGCAATTGCCCGGTCAACTGCGTGTAGCGGACGAAGGCGGCCAGCAGCTTCTCCACCCGCGCCTCCGGCTGCCAGCCCCCCCCCGCCACGCCGGGGGCCGCCTTGTTGTCCCCGCCGGCCGGCTTCGGCCCCCACGCACACGACTTCGCGCGGATCTGCCACCGCTCGGCCACCTCCCGCCGATCCATCAGTGAGTGCGTCGGCGGAAGGAAGTACTGCTGGATCTGCATCACGTTGCCCGTCAGCCCGCTGCCCGCCGTCAACGTCGCCACGATCCGGTGGGCCGTGTAGTTCGATCGGGCCGGGCGGATCAGCTCCGCCAGCTTCCCCGCTATCGTCCTGTCGCTCATCCCCCGCAGGGCCTTGAGGATCCAGTTGACCATCACCAAGTCCGGTCCGGTGCTCTTGACCAGGCCCGACAGCCGCTCGATCAGGATCGACGACGCCTCTTCCGTGTCCAGCGCACGCAACTCGTCGATCGCCCGGTACCTCCTGCCCGGGACCATCGAGCGGAGGTCACGCCTGTACCGATCGGCCACGTCCTTCCCCAACGCCGCGGCGCGATGCGGCGCAGCCGCCCCGGCCGGCTCGGCCAGCCGGACCGCGCGCGTCAGCCGAGCCATCCGCAGAGACGCGTCGGCCTCCTTCAGCACGTCCAGCAACTCCACCGACAGGGCGTCCGATTTCGTGGTGAACTTCCCGACGCGGTCGGCACAGGCCAGCGCCGTCGCCGCCAGGTCCGTCAGCAGCTCCGGCGCGCCCGTCCCGTCCGACCACTGCGCCCGCACCCGCCGCGCCACGCTGCCGGCCGGCAGAGGCGCCGGCATCGTACCGGGCGCCGCCCGCGTCGTCGCCCCCCCCCCGGCCGGGCCGACGATCCGCCGGCCCGTCGAGATCGCTCCGCGGATCGCGACGGCCACTTCCCTTCGCCGCTCCGGCAGGTCCAGCGGCGTGGTCTTCATCGGGTCCCGGCTGCCGAGGGCCAGCGCCAACCACAGCGCCTTCCGCGCCCGCAGGGCCACTTGCACGTCCTCGGTCTTCTCGATCACGTCGCACAGGGCAAGCTGCGCCGCCCGCTTGGCCGTCTGGCCCGGAACGCTGGTGCTCGTGGTCACGGCGTGGCGAAGCAGTTGTGTCATCGCCTCCCGCCCTTCGATCGAGTCCCCGCCGGCGGCCGCCATCTCCCCCAGTGCGGCGGCCACGACCGTCACCCGAGGCTCGTCGGCCCCCTTCGCATAGACCGACAGGCTCCCGCCATCGACAATCGCCCTCGCCAGCCGCTCCGGGTCGTGGATCGGGTCGTCGGCCCGGGCGTCGCGGCTGGTCGACCAGGCCCGCTCGCACCGCCGGGCGAACACGCTGACCTGCGCCGCGTCGGTCACCGGGAAGCCGGGCGACCGCCTGAGGAATATCGTCGATGCCAGCAGGCTGACGGCCGGCTGAAGGTCCGCCCGCCGCGACGGGGAGCCCTCCTCCAGCCGCCCCCGAAGCGAGGCCAGCAGGGCCGCGACAGCCGCGTCCTGCACCCGCCCGCTCGCCGGCGGGCTGCCCAGCACGGCCCGGAACGACCCCTCGGCCAGAACCTGCCCGCGCCCCGTGCCGCTGATCAGCAGCAGCTTCGCCGCCGCCCGGAGGGCTTCGTCGGCCTTCGCCGGCGGGGCCTCGGTCATCAGCTTGGCGACACGGCCGGGCGAGTTCAGGCCGTTGAACGCCTCGATCAGCAGCTCCGGGACGGGCCCACCGTCCAGCTCGACGGGCCGGCCGCCCCCCGCTTGCGCCGGACCGCCGCCGCCCGGCCCACCGACGGGCCCGGGGGCGAGATCGTGGGGCAGGCAAGAGCCCCTCGAGAAGATCAACACCCCCGCGACGGTCCACGCGACGATGCCCAGTATGGCGAACATGATGAACCGCGGGCTCTTGAGGATCCGGCCGATCACCGAGGGGACCGAGCGCGGCTTCAGAGGCGGCGGGGGCGGCTGAACCTCGCCGGTCGACAGCCAGGCCGGCAAGGCCGGCTGATCGGGCGAGCGGGGCGCCGCCATCCCCTCCGGCGCCGGGCCCGCGGCGTGCCGGCGCCGCTTCCGCCGCTTCGCCGCCTCCGCCTGCACGTCCTGCTGCTCGGCCAGCGTCATCGAGCCGAAGTACTCGTCGAGGATCTTCGCCGCCTGCCCCAGCAGCAGCCCCTCCGACGCCGCCAGCGACAGCAGACGCTTCCGGTCGGCCACCGTCGCCTGGCCCTCCGGGTACATCGCCAGCAACTGCACCTTGAACTGCGCCACGTGGGTGGCCTCCTCGGGCACACCCCGGCTGGCGCCGAGCGCCGACAGCCGCTCGTCGATCAGCTTGCGGGCCTGGTCCTCCGCGATGCCCACCCGCTCGGCCATCCTCGTCAGCTTCAGCTCATCCGCCTCGATCAGCACGCCGCGATCCACCTCCAGATCGACCGCCGCCGCGAAGAACCGGACGGCCTCGTCCAGATCCTGCTTCCTCTGCTCGGGCGAAACGTTCTGCCGGGACCGCGCGGGGCGGGGGATGTTGTCCACCACGTACTGGACCTGGTCGCCGGGCAGGCCCAGCTCGGCCAGCCGCCCGGCCAGCGCCTCCCGCCTCGAGTCGGGCAGCGACCCGTCAATGGCGACCATCGATCGGACGACCTTCCGGCAGGCCTGCACCAGCTCCTGCCGATTCAGTTGGGTCCGCTTCTGCTTCTCCTGCCGGACCTGCCGCTGAAGCGACTCGTTGTAGCGGCGGCGCTTGTCGTCGTCTCGGAGGATGTCGGCCGCCTTGTCCAGCTCCCGCTCGATCAAGGAGATGACGGGGATAAACTGCGGCCCGGGGATGTTCTGGCGGAGAGAGACCTTGCGGGCCTTGAGGGCGCTGTCGACCACCGCCGGAGTCGTCAGGCGGGGATCGAGCCTCAGCAGGTGGTAGGCGGTCGGCTCGGCGACCGACTCGGGAATGTCCAGCAGTTTGTAGAAGGCCGGACCGTAAATCATACGCGTATCATCTAGTCGACATCGTGGCGGCCTGCGTGGCCGGCTCGGCCAGACGGCGGGACAACTCGTCGAACCGCTGCCGCCACGGGCCCGATGCGATCGTCGGATGCTGAAGCCGGAAGTACCTCATCACCTTCCGCGCCCGGGCCGATTCGCCCTGCTTGTGGAGGCACCAGATCCAATGATACCGCGCTTCGTACCACGGTTCGGTATCTTTCTTCAGCCCCCGCGCCAGGATCCCCCACTGCCCGGCCGCCAGCGTGTACTGCCTCGTCCGCTCGTAGCAGTCCGCCAGCCCGCGCATCGCCCGCCCGGCCTTCGCCCGCGGCGTCTTCTCGGTCAGCCACTTGTAGTGCGGCAACGCGTCGATCGGGCGGTCCAGCTTCACCAGCAGCGCCGCCAACTGCTCCCGGGCGGCCGGCTCCTGCGAGCGGATCGACGCCTCCTCGCTCTGCTGGACGTGTCGAAGCAGCCGGTCGTGGATCTCCGCCACCTGCCTGCCCAGCCGCTTCGCCGCGTCCGTCTGCCCCGCCGACAGCAGCCGGTCGACCTCCGCCGACAGCGGCTGCGCGATCTGCGCCAGCGTGTCCGCCGCCGCCCCTTTGCCCGCCGACGAGGCCAGCAGCATCTGGTCGACGTGCCCGGCCGCCTCCGCCATCCGCCCGCTCGCCACGAGCGCCTGCACGCGAATGGCCAGCCGCCTTGCCCCGGCCCGCCGGGCCACCGCCGCCGTCGCGTCCAGCCGATCCAGCAGCCGAAGCGCCTCCGCCGGGCGCGGCGCGGCCAGTTGCAGATTCCACCGCGCCGCCGTCACCGCCACCCCAACCGCCGCCTCGATCAACTGCTTGTCGCCCACCGGCGCCTTGCCCGCCGCCGCAAGGAACCGCCCGATCGCCGCCGCCGCACGGTCCAGTAGCACCACCGCCTTCTTCGCCGCGTCGGGCTTGCCGATCAGGGGCTCGGCCTGTTTGGCCGCCGCGAGGGCCAGCCCGTACTGGGCCTCGAGGTAGATCGGGCTGCCGGCCGGCACGGCCGTCAAGAGCTGCTCGGCCCGATCGAACCGCCCCGCCGCCAGCGCGAGCTGCGCCTGGTACCACGGTAGCTTCCGCACTTCGGCGTGCGTGGGGAACTGCTGGCGGAGCATCGCGAGGAATTGTCCGAACCGCTCGGGCGGCAGGGGCGGGTCGGCCTTCATCGCCTTCAGCCCCGCCTGGAGGCCCGAGTTGACCACCGTCGCCGCCCGCCGGTCGGCCGCATGATGGACGAGGAACCGCTCGGCGGCCTGGTAGGCCTTCAGCCACTGCGACCCGTTCAGCCGCGCCGCGGCAAGGGCGTAGCGCAAGTCGCCCAGCACGGCGGCTTCGGTCTCGGCGCCCGCGGCGGCGATGCCCTTCTCCGCCCAGTCTGCCGCCTCGTCGAACTTCCTGGCGGTGAAGCTCGCCCTCGCCCTCGTCAGGCACCCGAAGGGCGTCGCGTCCGTGCTCTTGCCCAGCGCCTTGGCCAGCTCCGTCCGCCACGGCTCGCCGTGACGGTAGATCGTCTTGCTCACCTCGTCCAGCCGACCCCGAAAGAGCTTGTAGTACTCCGGGTTCCGCTTCGCGTCGGCCAGGACGGCCAGGCACCGCGCCCGCTCCACGGCCATGCCGAGCTCCACCGCGTCGAGCTTGTGCCCGGCCGGCAGGGCGTCGAAGTACTGCTTGGCGGACTGCTCGGTCTCGTAGTACTTGTGGTACGCCTGCCCCGCCTTGATGCGGAGGTAGGTCATCCGCTTGAAGACCGCCGGCGGGGTATTCTCCGGCCGGGCCGGCTTGAGAAGCTCCAGCACACGGAAGTACTGCCTCTGCTCGTAAAGGCAGAGCGCCTGTCCCAGGAAGCAGTCGGCCACGATCGCGTGCTTGCGGTAGCCCGCCGCGGTGAAGCTGCTGAACAGCTCGATCGCCTTGCCCAGCCGCTCCTGCCTCTGCTTCTCGTCGGCCGCCAGCAGGCCCAGGTTGTACCGCGACCACGCCTCGCAGTAGTTCGCCCGTGAGACCAGCCCGTTGAACCGCCGCCACTGCTCGTTCTTCGACGGGTCGCGGCTGCCGAGGGCCACCTCGATCTGGTCCAGCCGGTCCTCGCAAGCCTTGACCAGCCGCCCGTAGGTTTCGACGGCCTCCGTCAAGTGCTTCCCCGCGCCGGTGCGGAGCTTCGCGTCGGTCGGGTCCCGTTGCCACGCGATCACGCCGACGCGTCCCCGGCTGCGGAGGATGTCGGCGCGGAGGAAGGCGCGATCGGTCTGGTCGAGCGTGCCGGCCTGATCGGCGAGGAGCTTCTCGGCCTGGCGGATCTTCGTCTCGGCCAATGCGACCGACGGGGCGGCGCGGGCCTCGGTCAGCAGTCGGCCGATCCGGCCCTCGAGCGCCTCCTGCCCCCCCGCCGCGCCGCACAGGGCGGCCAGGCAGGTGGCCGTGCAGACGAAGCCCGCCGGCTTGCGGCTGCCTCTCACGGCCGGGACCCTCCCGCCGAGAAGGCCACGTGCTCCAACTGAACGGCTCGGCAGGCGTCGAGGGCGGCGACCATGTGTCCGAAGGGCACGTCGTCGTGGCCGGCGATGATGACGGGCGGCTGCCCCATCGAGCGGCGTGCCCGCAGCATCGAGAGGAGGTCGTCGATCGTCGCGCAGGGCTGGCTGTCGCAGGTGATGCTCACCTCCTGGCCGACCGGCAGGAGGCGGATGCGGACGGGGTCGAGGTCGTCGCGCGAGGCGGCGTCGGTGGGGCTCGCCTCCGGCAGGTTGGCGCGGAGGCTCTTCTCCGGACGGACGAACGACGAGGTGCACATGAAGAAGATCAGCAGCAGGAACACCACGTCGATCATGGAGGCCATGTTGAGCTGGGGCCGCTTCAGCGTGTGCTTTTGACGCGTCAGGCGCATGGGGCTGCTCCTACCGCCTGCCCGCCGGCTTGGGGGCGACGACGGCGACCTTCACGCTCGCGATCCGGCGGGCGGCGCAGAGCTCGAGGATCGGGCGGACCAGCTTCCAGCGAGTCCGGCGGTCCGACCGGACCACCACCGACAGCCCGCCGGGCTCCAGGCGAGCGACCTGCTCGTCCAGCAGCCCGCCGAGGGTGCGGCGCGTGTGGTCCGTGCCGGCGACGACGATTCGGCCGTCGGGCAGGAGGTTGACCACGACGCGCCCCGTGCGGGTGGGCTTCGGCTCGGCGCCCTTGCGGGCCTCGGGCAACTCCAGCTTCTCCGCGTGCAGCTTCGAGAACTGCGAGACGACCATCGAGAAGATGATCAGCAGAAAGACGATGTCGATCAACGGCGTGATGTTGATCTCCGTGCCGAACTTCCGCTTGGACTTCGTCAGCCGCATCGTGAACCCGCCTGCCGGTCAGCTTGCCTTCCGGAACCGCCCCATCAGCCGCTCGACGACGGTCTCCGCCTCGGCGACGTAGCTGTCGATCCGGTTGCGGAACTGCGAGACGAAGAACATCGTCGGGATCGCCACGATCAGCCCCATGCACGTGGTGACCAGCGCCTCGGAGATCCCGCCGGCCAGGTCAGACGGCTTGGCCGCCCCCTCGGTCGCGGCGATCTTGTTGAACGAGCGGATCATGCCCGTCACCGTCCCCAGCAGCCCCAGCATCGGCGCCGCCGCGGCGATGAACGAGAGGTACTCCAGCTTGCGGTACAGCTTCGAGACCTCCCGCTCGCTGACCTCCTGCATCGCGTTCTGCATGTCGAAGAAGCCGAACATCCCCCCCCGCTGCGACAGGCCCGCCTCGACCACCCTGGCCAGGAACGAATCCCCGCTCCGGCACACGTCGGCCGCGACCGCGTAGTCCTTCAGCGCCATGTGACCGGCCAACTCCTCCTCCAGGTCCGCCGGGACGATCCGGTCGCGGCGGATCGAGAAGAAGTGCTCCACGATCAGCGCCACCGACACGATCGACAGGAGGATCACGAGCAGCCCGATCAGCCCGCCGGCCTTGACCGTGCTCCACAGCGACACCTCGCGCCCGCCTCCGTCGCCGTCGCCGTCGTCCGGCCTGTCGATCGGCTCCGACGGGCCCGTGGTCTGCGCGAGCATCGAGCCGGCCATCCCCGCCAGCATTACCACCGCCATCGCCAACACCAACACCATCTTCGCGTTCTGCACTATCGTGGCTCTCCTGTCCGTGGTTCGGCCTGTCTCGCCGTCCCGGCGTCTCGGACGGCAGACCCGCAATCCTCAATCCGCCCTTCGACAAGCTCAGGGCAGGCAATCGGCGATCCCGAAGCTCTCACGGCCGGCGGCTCGTGTTGGTCTGTCCCAGCGACGCCGGCGTGACGAACCGGAACCGCCCGCGATTCTGGTCGGCGATCTCTCGCAGCACGGGTTCGCCCGCGCGGCTGAAGAACGCGATGGTGTGGATCTGGACCTTTCGGCCGGGGTTGAGCCTGCCGATCGCCTTGGCGATGGCGGGGTCGAAGTTCCCGTCCGACAGCAGCCAGATCGCGTGGGGCTTCAGCGAGAGGGCCTGGGTCATCGCGGCGGTCGGGTCCGTCCCGCCCCCGGCGCGGATGGCGCTGACCCATCCGAGGTACCGGCGCTTGTTCACCTCCGTCGCCCGCGTCAGCGACGCGGCGGGCATCGGCTTGTGCATGTGATCGAAGAAGATGATGTAGAAGGTCATCTTCCGATCGAGGGCGCGGATGGCGCGGACGAGCTCGGCCTTCGCCGCGTCGAGCCTCGCGTCCTTCTTCATGCTCCCGGAATAGTCCACGACGAAGACGAACTTCCCGCCGGCCGCCTGGAGCCCGAAGAAGCTCGCGCCCCCGCTCCCCACGCCGCTGCCCTCCGCCAACTGCGTCCAGTCGCCCTTCATCGCCGCCGAAACGTCCCCCCCCGCGCCGACGTCGATGCTGATCAGCCGCTCCACCTTCGACGCGGTGCTCGTCCCCCCCATCTCCCAGATCGGCTCCGGCCGGACCGTCTCCTTCAGTTGCGGAACGGCCAGCTCGTTGACGGCCGTGTCCATGTTGACCGGCCCGGCCGCGCCGGCGTCGATGCGCTCCGATCGATTGGGAACGATCACGCCGACCGACTGCTCCGGCGGGGGCGGCTTGGCCCCCAGCCGCCACGTGATCAGGACAAAGCAGGCCAGAATCGCCACGTGCAGGCCGACGGAGATCCCCCAGCCCAGCAGCAGGTCGGCCAATCGCCCCCGGTCCGGGGCAGCCGCGGCCGCGTCGATGTCGACGTCGACGTCGGCGGCGACGGCCTGCGGCGCGGGCGCCTTGGCTTCCTCAAGCGGCGCAAGGGGGATCAGGTCGTCCCCGCCGCCGCCGAACTGCATGTCGTCCACCATCGTCGCCGTCTCCGCCGCCGGTCTCGCTAACCTTATGATACCCGCGACATAACGAGATGCAAGCACCCGCGTTCCCCTCACGGACCCATCCGGGACTCCACCCTGATCTCGAGCGCGACCCCTCGGAGCGAAGCGCAGCCGCTTGCGGCTTCGCGAAGGGCAGTAGCTCCATCGGCTCCCTCGCGAAGCCGCAAGCGGCAACACCAAGACGACGCGATCGCCTGTCCACGAGACGGGGAGCCCGGGGAACCGACCTACTCCAGCGCCTCGCCGCCCCGGTCGACGTTCTCGGCCGTGAAAACGCGCGACCCGAGCACGATCTTCTTCGGCACGGGCTGTCCGGCGAGGATCTTCAATGCCGTCTCGATCGCCTCGGCCCCGCCGGTGGGATACTGGAACGTCGCATCGAGGTAGCCCTGCTTGACGTAGGCGACGCCCTCGTGCGGCAGCGCGTCGATGCCGACAAAGGCGATCTGCTTCTCGCGTCCGACGGCCTTGGCGGCCAGGTACGCGCCGTGGGCGCCGGGATCGTTGTGCGCGTAGACCACGTCGATCTTGCTCTCGCGCGCCAGGGCCGACTCCATCTCCTTGCGGGCGTTCGGCTCGAGCCACTTCATGTCCGCCTCGAAGACGACCTTGATCTCGCTGCCCTTGATCGCCTCGCGGAAGCCCGCGTTGCGGTCCTGGCCCGGAATCGACGTCATCAGGCCCTTCAGCTCCACCACCGTGCCCTTGCCGCCGAGCTTCTGGACGATCCAGGCGCCCGCCGCCTTGCCGATCTTGCGGTTGTCGGCCCCGATGAAGCACGTGAACTTCTCGCCCAGCACGGCCCGATCGAGCACGATCACCGGGATGCCCGCCGCGACGGCCTTGGCGACCGGCTCGGTCAGCGGCTGGGCCTCCTTGGGGCTGATGATGATCAGGTCCACGCCGGCGCTGATGTACTCCTCGACGTGGGCTCGCTGGCGGAGCGTGTCGTTCTGGGCGTCCTTGAAGACGACCTTCAACTCGGGGTGCTTCTTCGCGGCCGCCTCGACGTCGGCGTCCATCTGCACGCGCCACGGCTCGCCCCGATTGCACTGGCTCATCCCGATCGTATACGTCTTCTTGCCGCCGCCGCCCGGCTGCGGTGCCGGGCCCTTCTCGCACCCGCCGGCCGCCAGGACCATCGCCGCCACGCCCGTCCAGAATGCCCTTCTCATCTCGCCTCTCCCTGATCTACTCGTAGCGCCACCGCCGGGCGCCGCAGCTTGCCGCGCAGCGGCAACTACGCGGTTCGACGCGGTGAACGTGGTTGCTCGCCTCGCTCGCAGCCCACGCCACCCGGTCGTCCATCGTCTTCGTCCTCGTTCTCGTACTCGTACTCGGCCGTCTCTTCCGTTCACCACTCGGCATTCAGCATTCGTCCTTCGCTTCCTACCATCGCTGCCGCTTCTGCGTCAACACCGCGGCGGCGATGATCGCGCCGGTGAGCATCAGGCGGCTGGCCTCGGGGACGGCGTTGATGCTGAGGATCTTCTCGAGGTAGCCGATCGTCAGCATGCCGATCAACGTCAGGGCGATGCCCCCCCGGCCCCCGGCGAGGCTCGTCCCGCCGATGACGACGATCGCGATGGCCGTCAGCTCGTAGCCCGCTCCCGCCTCCGGGTCGCCCTGCTGCTCCTGGGCGGCCTGACATATGCCCGCCACCGCGGCCGTCAGCCCCGACGCGACATAGGCCAGCGCCTTCACACGCAACACCCCCACCCCCGACAGCCGCGCCGCTTCCTCGTTGCCCCCGATCGCGTACAGCGCCCTGCCCACGCGGTGACGCGACAGCAGCACCCAACAGGCCGCCACGCACACCAGGAGGATCACCGTCACCACCGACACGTTGTCGCCCAACACGCGCGAGTCGATGGCGCGGAAGATCGCCGGCACGTCGACGTAGCGGTAGGACCCGTCGGGGTTCTGCACGGCCGTGGAGACCTTGATCCCGCCGCTGGCGGTCTTGGCCAGCCCGCGCGCGAAGACCATCATCGCCAGCGTGGCGATGAACGGCTGGATGCGGAAACCCGCCGCCAGCATCCCGGAGACGGCCCCGCAGGCGGCCCCGGCCGCCAGGCACAGCGGCACGGCCAGCCAGGCCGACCATCCCCAATGGATGCTCATCAGCGAGAAGCACACCGCGACCAACGCCAACACGCTGCCGACCGACAGGTCGATCCCGCCGGTGACGATCACGAGCGTCATCCCGCAGGCGAGGATGCCGAACACCGACGCCTGGCGCAGCGCGTCGCGGTGTGTGCCGAACTTGTAGAACGCGCCCTCGGCGTGAAAGACGCACCCGAGGGCCAACACCAGCGACAGCGCGATCACCGCCCGCGTCGCCGGGCTGGCCAGCAGAACCAAGGCCGGATGACGCGCGGCGGGGCTGTGAGGGGGGGGCTCGCTCATAGATCCATACGTTTACCACAGCGCCCCCGGGCGTGCCACTGACAATGAGAGCGGCTGCGGTCTGGTCGCCGGCCATGGCCGCACGCGGGCAGGTCCCGTGGTGGCCCCTCGCCCGGCCGCGAACTCGACTTCTGCTGCGGACAGCTTGGCGGGGCGGCCGGTTACTCCTCTGCCGGTTGGCTCGCCGGTTGCGTGGTGGGCACGGGGGGGCGCCCGGGCACGCGCGGCGCGCGGGCCGGCGGGGCGTCGTCGGGCACCCGGCGGCGGAACGCGACGGCGTTCAGGGCGGCGAACGGGTCGGGAATCGTCAGGCGGAGGAACGGGGCGGGCTTCTCGCGGAAGCTCCGGATGCGCGACACGACGATCCGGCGGGCGGCCTCGCGGGTCGGGTCGCCGTGGCCCGGCCCGTCGGCCGGGCTCCCCCCGCGAGCGCGGGCGAGGAAGTCGTACCGGTCCAGCCGCGGCGCGCGCACGCGCAGCAGCCGGCCGGGCGGCATCGGGTGCGGCACGGCGCCCTTCACGATGGCCGTCGGCGCCGGCGGGGCCGCGCCGCCCAGGCCGCGCAGCGGAATCGGGTGCTCGATCTCCTCCGGCAGCAGGCGGGGGGAGTCGACGAGCTCGGGCGCCGGCGCCGAGGTGTGTTCGATCGTGATCGGCACGACGCTGTCGAGCTTCGGCGCCGCCGGGGCGGCCGTCGTCGGCCCCCACGCAGCCGCGTCGAGCCCCGGCCTCAGCGCGGCGGCGAGCAGCTCGGCCGCCGATGCCGGCGCCGCCACGTCCGCCCCGCCGGCGGTGGGGACGACCTCCACGACCAACTGCCCGGCCGTGCCCTCCTTCGGCAGGACCTGCTTGTTGGTCTCGAGCTTCAGCAGGGCCTCCTCCTCCATCGTCAGGTCGCTCTGGAAAACCGTCTCGTCGGTGACGGGGAAGATGGAGATCAGCGTGCCGGACAGGTCGGCCCCGTAGACGCGGTCGGGCTTGTCCGGGTCGGGCCGGCGCATCGTCGAGCCCGTGAAGCGCCACCGCACCCGCCCCATCGGCCGCCCGGTCGGACGGTCCACGATGGCGCGCTCGATCGGGACCTTCTGCGTCGAACCGTCGGCGGCGGTGAAGGTCAGCCAGATCCGAACCTCCGGCCCCGTCGCCGCGGGCCCGTCGCCCTTGGCGGGCTTGCCCGGCCGCACGCCGAGCGAGGCCATCGCCTCGTGCACTTTGCTGGGGGCCGCCTCGAAGGTGACGACGGTCTCGTGGGCCTTCTGCCCGCGCGGCGAGGGGAACGTCGCGATCACCTCCAGCGGGTAGACGTCCGTCAGCGTCGGCAGCTTGCGCGGGGCGATCTTGCAGGGGATCGACACCGTCCGCCGCCGGCGGTCGACGGCGATCAGCGGCGAGGAGCGCGGCGTGACGAGCGACTGGTCCGCGATGCACACCACCGCCCCGTTCTGCCGGGCCTCCGACGAGCCGACGTGGCACGTGGTCAGGTAGATCAGCCCGCCCTGGACCACCGGCGGGCCGAACACCATCCCCGGCAGCCGCGCCGACGGGTCGGCCGAAACGTCGAACTTCCACTCCACCGCCCCGCTGCGGACCGACAGGGCATGGACGACGCCCTTCAGGTCCGCCGCGTAGACGACCTCGCCGACGATCGCGACGCCTGCGAAGAACGGGTTGTCCGCCTTGTACGTCCACTGCGGCTTGCCGTCGGTGACATTGACCGCCCGCACGGTTCCGTCGGTGGCGGTGAAGACGGCGGTGTAGCTCCGCACGGCCACGGGCGACAGGACGCCGCCCGGCACGTCGATCCGCCACTGCACCTTGCCGTCCCGCGGGTTGACGGCCACGACCTCGCCGGCGGCGCCCGGGATGAGCTTCCTGTCGTATCGGATGCTGCTGCACCCGACGAGGACGATGCGGCTGTTGACGTAGGTCGGCCCGGCCCACGGGTTGTGCTTCAGGGGCACTTCCCACTGGACCTTCCCGTCGCGGCCGCTGAAGCAGATAAGGCATCGCTTGCCGATCTTCTCGTCGTCGAGGTAGGCCGAGCCGGCCAGCACGCGATCGCCGTAGACCGCCAGCGGGGCGTCCACGTGGTACTTGCCGGCCCCCTCCTGCCAGAGGAGCTTCGGCCTGGGCTTCGGCAGCGAGTCTTCTGTGGGGGCCACGGCGAAGTCGGGGTCGGTCTTCTTCGCCTCCTCGTACTTCGCCGTCAGCTCCTTCCAGCGCTGCTCGAGGATCTTCTCGGCGGCGGCGAGGTCCATCTCCTTCTCGCTGCCCTCCAGCGTGACGCGCTTGAGATAGACGCAGAGCACCCCGCCGTCCCCCGCGCCGGTGTAGACCCGGTCGCCCGAGATCACCGGCGAGGCCTCCATGTGCACCAGCTTGCCCCTCACCGGGTACTGCCAGACGCTCTTGCCCGTCTCCGCCTCGAGGCAGTAGAGAATCGCGTCGTCGGTCTGGTGCATCCCGTCGCCGAAGACGAGCATCCCGCCGGAGATCGTCGGCGCCGAGACGGTCGGCCTCTTGATGAAGGGGGCGGCCTTCGACCAGACCACCCGCTCCGCCGCGCCGCCCTCGACCGCCAGCGAGTGCAGCACGCCGGTGTTGAACGCCCCCAGGCCGGCGACGTAGACGTTCTCCAACTGCGGCGTGGCGCTGGCGACGTACTGCTCGGCCGCCCGATGGACCCACAGGATCGCCGGGCTCTCGGGCCCGGGCCGATTGTCCACGCACCCCGTCCGATGCCGGCTGCCCCGATACGTCGGCCACTGCTGCCCCCACCCCCCCGCCGGGGCGATCAGCAGCACCAGACAGGCCAGCGACCCCGCCATCCCCGGCGCCCCGAAGGAAAACGGGGACTGGCTCCGAAGCGCAGCGCAGGTGCCTGTCCCCGTTCTCCTGCCCGACCACCTGAGCCCCGCCTCCGGAGCCCCAAACGGGCGCCGTCTAGCGGCGGCCGGCACGGCCGCCTCCGGAGCCCCGAAGGAGCGCCAGGAAATAGCCGGGGGCGCAAGCCCCCGGTTACGCCCCCCCCAGAAGAAGGAACCCCGGAGGGGTGACAGAAGCGCAGCGAGAGCCAGCCGTCGCGGGCATTCGTGCCGCCCCTTCGGGGCTCCTGTGTCTATTGGGGCCGTGACCGGGGGCTTCCGCCCCCGGCTATTGTCTACCGGCCCTTCGGGCCTTCGGAGGGCCGCCCGGCCACATGGTGGCTCTTGCCTCATCAGCGGATCCATTTCCCAAACTACTTCTGCCGCCGCCCTACTCGCCGGCGGCGAGGGCCCTTCGGCCGACCTTGCCCAGCAGGACCGAGGACTCCTGCCCTTCGTTGCTGAAGATCACGTCCAGCACGCCGTCACCATTCAGGTCGGTGATGCTCAGCCCGCGCGTGTTGAAGATCTGCCGATCCAGCCCGATCGACTCGGTCGCCTCGGCGAACGTCCCGTCGCCGTTGTTGCGGAAGAACCGGTTCGGCCCGCCGAGGCAGCCGACCATCAGGTCCAGCCGACGTCGGGCGTCGAAGTCGGCCCACGCGGCGCAGGTGGCCCGGGCGATCGGCGCAGCCAGCGCGCCCGCGGCGGCCGACACGTCCACGAACCGACCCCTCCCGTCGTTGCGGAACAGCCTGCACCGCCCGTCCTGTGGAACGAAAAGATCCACGTGCCCGTCGCCGTTGTAGTCGCCGAACGCCGGCCGAACCCCGCCGGCCTGGTATTCGATCCCGCACCCGGCCGCCTCGACAAAGCCGCGCGGCGTGTTGATCGCCAGGACCGTCTTGCCCGGAGCGGCCGCGCCGTACAGCACGTCGGGCCGGCCGTCGCCGTTGACGTCCGCCACGGCCAGGTGGTCGCCCTTCGCCTTCCCCCCGAGCCCGCCCTCGCCGAGGCCGACCTTCTCCGAGACGTCCGCGAACAGCGGCGGGACGACCTCCTCCGGCCACTTCGGCTCGAAGTGCAAACCGAAGCTCCCGCCCCGACGGCTGAGCTTCAGCAGCAGGTGGTTCTTCCCGTGCTTCAGCCCCAGCCGCACCGTCCGCTTCGACTCGCGGCGGTGGACGTCCAGGCGATTCGGCTCGGACAGGATCAGCCGCCCGTTCAGCCACATCCGAAGCGTCCCGTCCCACGCCATCACCACCGGCACGTCCGCCGCCCCGCCCAGGTCGATCTGACGGTACAGGTAGGTCGTCACGTCGTTGCGGTGCTCGTTCTTCCGATACAGCCGTGTCCGGTGCGTTCTGCCGTCGGCGAGCTTGACTTCCTTCCACGTGACCTTCGCGCCGGCCTTCCCGACGTACTCGGCGGTCAGGTCCACGGCTTCCTCCGGCGGATAGACGCTGTAGAAGCCGCGCCCGCCGGTGTTGTCGAACGGCCCGGCGGCCTGCCAGGTGCCCAACTCGGCCGCTTCGGGCGGGCCCGCGCGCACGCCCAGATTGCGGTACAGCCTCAGCCCTCGGAACCCGTCGGCCAGCAGGACGTCCGGCCTCTTGTCGCCGTCGTAGTCCAGCCACGCCGCGGCCGTCAGGTTGTAGTAGCCCTGCGCCGGCAGCCCCGCCGTCACATCGGTCATCTTCTCGGCGGCGTTGCGGAACAGCCTGGGCCCCAGCGGCGTGGCCAGCAGCAGGTCGCTGTTGCCGTCCGCGTTGAAGTCCTCCCACGCCGCCGCGCGGGCCCCGCAGCGCAGCGACGGCAGGGAGACCTCGTTGAGCGCCCCGTCGCTGTTGTGCAGCAGGACGGCTCGGCTGGCGCCGAAGAGCATCAGGTCGCCCCGGCCGTCTCCGTCGAGGTCGGTCGGCGCGACGCCGGCGGCGCCGGGGCTGACCTGCGTCAGCGGCCCGTAGTGGGAGAAGCCCGGCATGCCGCGAATCCGCCGGAATTCCTCGACGCCCCAACCGACGAAGTCCCGCTTGGGGTTGTAGTCGATCAGCTTCAGGCTGGCCCGCATCCGCTGCACCCGGGCCGTGCGAAGCTGAAGGGCCTTCTTGTCCCCGTCGACCATGCAGGAGACGGTGACCTCGGCGCCGGCGAGCATGGCGGCCACGGCGACGGCGAGCTTCCGGGGCCGGCCGGCGAAGGAGCGCAGCAGGTACGGCTCGCCGTGGCTCATCCGCCACCAGTCGCCGCCGTAGCACTGGTACCAGTAGTCCTTCAGGCAGACCTCGCCGGCCCCGCCGTTGTGGAAGAACAACGCCGTCTTGCCCACCTCCGCCCACGCCATGATCGTCTTCCACTCCCGCGGGTTGAAGCCCCGCTGGCCGATGTCGTGCTTGATCACCTCCCCCTTGTGCACCCCCTTGATGTCCTGGACCTTGCGGTAGATGATCAGGTTCTTCTGCCTGTCGAGCTTCTCGACCTGCATCAGGAGGACGTTGGTGGACTCGTTGACCAGCCGCCCGAGGCTGTAGGCGACCTCGACGTATCCCCCGGCCGGTCGGAGGGGGCACAACAGCAGCACCAGGGCCGCCGGCGCAATCGGCCACAGGCCCGCCCGCCGACGCCCATCCGCTCGCCCGATGCGTCGGTCACTCCACAATTGCCTGACTCCCGTTCACTCGGCTCGGCCGTTCATCGCTTCTGTCGCCCCTACGGGGCTCAGACGGCCGTGCCGGCCGCCGCCAGACCGATCCGCCCGGGCGGTCGGGCTCCCGAAGCGGCCTGCCGTTCGGCCCATGCACCACCCAGCCACGCTTCACCGTCTCCGGACAAAGGACCCGCAGTCCGAGATCCGAAATCGGCACTCATCCCCCCTCCTCGATCCGCCGCAGCCCGTCTTTCGCCGCGCGGGCCCACTGGCTCCCGGGCAGGTCCTTGACAACCTGCCGCCACAGTCCGGCCGCCTCGGCCGGCTGCTTCATCCGAATATACACCTGCGCCGCCTCGTGACGCGCCGCGGCGCTCAGGGCAGGGAAGTCGTACGTGTACGGCACGAGCAGCAGGGCCTTGACGGCCTCGTCGCTGCGATTCTGCGCGAGGTGGCAGAGCCCGATCTGGAGCTGCGCCTTGGCGGCTGTCTCGCTGACCGTCCGCTTCAGCACCTCCAGGTACGAGCGGATCGCCTCGTCGGCGAGGCCCTGCTTCTGGAGCGCCCAGCCGACGCCGTAGTGCGCCTCGGCCTGCCACTGCCCGTGGCGATGGCGCTCGCGGAGCGTCTGGTAGGTCTTGCGGCTGTCGTCCCACTGCTGCTTCTCTGCGTAGGCCTGCCCGAGCCGGATCAGCGCCCGCTCGGTTGCGTAGGGCGTGCCGCGGTACTGGGGGTCGTCGCGGAAGGGCAGCAACTGCTCGATCACCTTGTCCCACTGCCCTTGCTGGAACATCGCCTCCCCCGCCAGATAGCGCGCAAAGCCGCGCGTATATGGTCCGACCGTCCGCTTGCCGATCGCCCGGACGTGCGCGGCGGCGGAGTTGGCGTCCTTCCGCGCCAGGCACATCGCCGCAAGCTGAAGCCGCATCTGCTCGCCCAGCGCCGCCGGCGCGCCCGCCGCCAGCCCGTCGGTCAGCAAACCGATCGCCGCCTCGACGCCCCGGGCGTCCTCGCCGCGCCGGGCCAGCATCTCCGCCAGCTCGAACCGCCCCTGCACCGCCAACGCCGACGCCGGCGCCGCGGCGATCAGGCGGCGGTAGTGCTCGCGGGCGGCCATCTCGGCCGGCTGGACGGGCACGGCGGAGATCGGCACGGCCGGCACGGGCGCGGCCGGCGCGGCGGCGTTCTGCTTCGCCAGCGCCTCGGCCACCTTCGCCGCCGCCTGCCGCTGGAGCTTCTTCCGCGCCGCCTCGGCCTCCGCGTCACCCATCACCCGGTAGCACCAGGCCACCTCGTAGAGCATCCGGACGTGTCCGTCGGAGCCGGGCGAGGTTCGGCCGAGGTTCTCCCCGGCCGCCTGGAGCGGGGCCATCGTCTGCCGAAGGTCGATCAGCGCGGCGTCGATCGCCTTTTCGGCCGCGGCGATTTGCTCGGGTTTCGCGCCGGCCTGCGCGGCGGCTTTGCGGGCGGCGTCCAGGCCGGCGGTCAGCTCCTGCCGGCGGCACTGGCCGGCCCGCCAGACGGCGTTGACCGCCTCCGGCCGGCCGGCGAAGTCTTTCGCGACCGAGTCGAAGATCGCCTTCGCCTCCGCCGGCTTGTTGAGCTGCTTCAGCGCCATGCCGTGCTCGTATCGCAGCATGGCCGCCCAGGCGGCGCGGGCGGGGTCCTTCAGCAGGACCCCCTCGTTCTGCGCGCGGAACGGCGCGACGATCTTGGCCGCCTCGTCGGGCCGGTTGTGACGGCGGTACAGGTTCGCCAGGTGAACCAGCGCCAGCGGCGCGATCGGCGCGGTGCGGTACGGGTCGGCCAGGAGCTTCCGTAGCTCGTTGATCGCGCCGCCCGGATCGCCGTAGGCCGCCAGGCACTTCGCACGCTCGAAGATCGCCGTCGGCAACGACGGGTGCTGCGGAAACTCCTTCATCAGCCGCTCGTACAGCAGCCGCGCCTGGTGAAGCGTCTGCTGCCGCCGCTGCCGGTCCGACAGCTTCGCCGCGATCCGCTGGTAGCAGTGGCCCAGCTTGATCATCGCGTCGGCCGCCTCAGGGCTCTTGCCCGACGCGCCCACGAAGCTCTCCAGCAGGTTCGCCACCTTCCGCATCTGCGCCACGAACCGCGCGACCTGGAGGGCCTGCTCGCCCTCCTCCGGCAAGGTGCGGAGCAGGCAGTCGGCCAGCAGATACGAGACGCCGGTCAACTCCTTGACGCGCTGGGCCGCGGGGATCGCCGAGAGAATCTCGATCGCCTCCGGCCAGTGCCCCAGCCGGTAGTGCGCCGTCGCCAACCCGTACCGCGCCGTCGCCGCGTGCGCGAAGTCCGGGTACCGCTTCAGCAGGTCCTCGTATCGCCCGATGGCCGTGACGAACCGCTGGCGGACCTGGTCGGGGTTTGAGGCCAGCTTCGGGTCCTTGGCGCCCGCCACCGCGGTCATGTAGGCGTTCTCGGCCGACCGGAACAGCACGCCCGGCAACAGCGTGCTGTTGGGGAAGCTCTGCCGGAACCTCTGGCACGCCTCGTCGGATCGCCGCCAGTCGCCCGCCAGGTGCAGCGCGGTGGCCTGACGCTGATAGGCCTCTTCCGCCCGGTACGACCCGCCGCCGTCGCGGACGGCCTGCTGGTACGTGGCGGCCGCCTCGGCGTATTGGCCGGCCAACTGCTGCGTGTCGGCCAGCTCCATCACGATGTCGCCTCGCCACTGCCGTCCCCGCGGGTCGGTCTTCGCCGTCCGGGCGGCCTGGTCGGCCGCCTGGCGGAGCGTCGCCATCGCCGCCGTCAACGCCTGCCGATACGCCTGTGCGTCGGCCTTGTTGGCCCCGCGAACCTGCGCCCGCGCCGTCCACCACGTCGCCTGAACGCCCAGCCGCTCGTGGGTCAGCAGCGGTTGGAGCGTCTTGATCGCCTCCGGGTAGTTCCGCAGCGACAGCAGGCAGTAGCCCTGCCGCAGCCTCGCCTCCTGTGCCAGCGGGCTTCTCGGGTGCCCCTCAACCAACGCCGCGAAGCCCTTCAGCGCCTGAGGCAGCCGCCCCTGCTCGCACAACAGCAGCGCCGCGTAGAACGACGCCCGCAGGACGTAGTCCGGCGGCGGATCGGCCGCCAGCTCCGCCAGCACCACCCGCCGCTCCGCGTCGATCGCGCGGGGGTCCTTCAGCAGCTCCCGGGCAGCCTTCTTCCGCTCGGCGTAGTCCGCCAGCAGCGCCTGATACTGCGCCGCCGCCTCCGGGCGTTCCTTCGACAACTGGTGCGTCCGCCCCAGCAGGTACCGCGCGTGCAGGCCGAAATCCTGATCGAACGGCGCCGTCAAGCTCAACGCCTTGCCCGCGGCGAGGTAGTCCTTCTGGCGGAACTTCGCGTAGCCGCGGTAGTACGCCGCCAACGCGCGATAGCTGCTCTTGCCGAGCAGCCGATCTGCCAGCATCTCCGTCGCGACGCGGTCGGCGTCCGTGACGCGCCCGGCCCGCAGGAGCATCTCGCACTGATCGCACCGCGCGCGGGCGGCCCACCGGACGTCCTCCGGAAGCTCCTCGCCCGCCGCCGGCGGCCCCTTCACACGGGCCAGGAAGTGATCCGCCGACGCCGAGAAGCTCTGCCAGGCCTGCTCGAACTGCTGGGTCGCCGTGGTCCGGAGCTTCTTCGCCTGGTTCACGTCGGCAGCCTTGTCGGCCGCGGCGAGGGCCTCCCGGGCCAGCCCGCGCTGGGCGACGCCGAGGTAGTACAGGGCATAGGCCCGCTCCGGCAGGCTCGACCAGCCCGCCGCCTTCTGAAACGCCGCCGCCAGCGCCTTGTAGTCCCGCTGGGGCGCCTCCAGCAGGCACAGCCCCAGTCCGTAATGGGCCGAGTACACCCCGTAGCCGCCCTGGAATCGCTTGATGTACTCCCGGAACTGCTCGGCGGCCAAGTCGTACTTCTTCTCTCGATAGGCGTTTCGCCCGCTCCCGAGGACCTTGGCGGCCGCCTGCTCCGTGCTGATCTGGCCCCAGGCGCCCTGCCCCGCCGCCAGCACGCAGAGCAGGTACAGCCACACAGCACCCCCCCTGTCGACAAGTGGGAAAGCCCTTCTCATCGCCGTCTCCGCTCAGCGGAATCGATGGACGTGCACCTCAGTATATAACTTGATGGCGGGAAGTATGCCGAGGTTACGGTGGTGTTGAACGGAATGTGAAAGGCAGGCGAATGCGACAGTTCAGCCCGGGCTTCCTGTGGGTGATCGTGGCGGCGGGGCTGGCAATCGCCGCCCCGGCCGGTGCCGTCATCCGGGTAGACTTCCCCGTCTCGAAGATCTACGCGACCAGCTCGACCGTCCTCGTCGGCACGGTTCGGAAGGTCACCGAGGCCAACCGCGTCGTCGACGTCCGCCTCGCCGAGACCGCCAAGGGCGACCCGCCGGGGCCGATGATCCGCGTCCAGATCCTCAAGCCCGAACGCCTCATCCGCCAGGTCGCCGCCGGGCACCCGCTGGTGCTGTTCGTCGCCAAGGGCCGAGGCAAGGCCGAGGCCCCCTCGGCCGCGCTGGTCCACGTGGCCGACACGTGGCTGCTGGCCAAGCGGCTCCCGAAGGCGTCGGCCCCCTCGTGGCGGGCGGAGGAGAGGTTTGTCGGGCGGCAGTGCTTCCCCGGGCGGACGGCCGCCTTGGTGAAGGTCGTCGCCGAGCTTAAAGCCGGCAAGACCACGCTGCTGGACAAGGCCGAGCACAACGTCTTTCGAGGCGGCGTCAAGCCGCGCGGCAGACTCGACGTGACCGGCGCGACCTTCCTCGCCGCCGCCGACGTCGACGGCGACAGGAAGCACGACCTGCTGATCGCCGCGCCGTCGGGCTTTCGCCTTCTGCTGGCCGACGGCGAGGGCTTCACCGACGCCACGGCCGCCCGGGGCCTGTCGGGCGCCGCCGGCCGTCGAGCCGACGCGGCCGACGTCAACGGGGACGGCCGCGTCGACCTGCTGGTTGGCGCGACCGTATGGGTCAACCACGGCAGCAAGTTCGCCGCCGACGCGCGGCTCGACCTGCCCGCCGGCGCGGTGCCGCTGACGGTCGCACTGGCCGACCTGACCGGCGACGGCAGGCCCGACGCGGCGGCGCTGCTCGGCGACGGGCGGCTGCTGAGCCTCGAGAACCCGGCAGCCGGCAAGGCGTGGTCCGCACGCCCGGCGCGGAAGCTCTGGACGGGCGGCGAGGCGCCGGCCTGTGCGGCGTTCGGCGACTGGGGCGACGACGGACGGCCGCACGTTATCGCCGTTCGCACACGCAGCGTCACGCGATACGCCCTGACCGGCGAGGCCCCGCCGGCCGACTACGAGCGGCTGACGGGCGTCAAGCTCGACAAGTACCACCGAGCCCACCGCGACGGGCTGAAGAACGTCCTGACCGCGCCGATCGACATCAACGCCGACGGGCGCCGGGACCTGTTCATTCTCGCCGACGGCGGCGGGCTGATGCTCGTCAACCGCGGATTCGGCACGTTCCTGGTCAATCCCGACGCGGGCGGCGCGGTCACCTCTCGCGGCCGCCGCAAGGTCCCCTTCAAGCTGACCCCCACGACGCCCTGGACCGCCGCCGACCTCCACCACGACGGCTTTGAGGACCTCCTGATCCTCACTCCCTCAGGCGACCTATACGAGGTAAGCAACACCCCCTACGGTCCCCGCCGCCCCCTGCCCGGCCGATCACTTCCCAAGTAACCGGCATCCGGCCCACCGGAGGGCCTGCCGCTTCCGTGGCCGGCACACGGAACCTGCCCGGGCAGACCGTCCCCGTCGACCGCCCGCGCTTTTTTCCTTGCCCCTCTGACGATCCGGCTATAATTGGCGATTCACTTTGGAGAGCGGTTTGTGGATTCCTTCACGCTGAGCAAGATCGAGTTCAACGAGGTTCGGCGCGTCCTGTCGGGCTTCTGTAGCTGTTCGCTGGGCAAGGCGTTGGCCATCCGGGTCAACCCCTCGCGCAGCCCGGAGACCGTCGGGCGGTGGCTGCGGCAGGTCAGCCAGATGGTCGAGGCCGTCCGCGACGTGTCCCTGCCCCCCTTCGGCGGGGTCACCGACATCCGCCAGTCGCTGGGTCGGGCCCATCCGTCCAGCGGGGCCACCGGCGAGGACTTCGCCGCCATCGCCGACACGCTCGACGCCGCCGCCAACATCAAGAGATACCTCAACGCCCTGCCCGAACGCCTCGACACGCTGCACGCGCTGGCCGGCGAGATCGGCAGCTTCGACGGCGAGGTCAACGCCATCCGCGCCATCGTCGAAGCCGACGGAACGGTCCGCGACAACGCGTCCGAACGGCTGTCGCGCCTGCGGCTCGAGATCCAGGCCACCAGCCGGAAGATCCACGACCTGATCTACGGCTACCTCCAGGACAAGGAGGTCGCCAAGCTCCTCCAGAACGCCACCGTCACGCTGCACGGCGACCGGTACGTCCTGCCCGTCAAGGCCGACAACCGAGGCCGCCTGCCCGGCGTCGTCCACCGCGCGAGCAACACCGGCGCGACCGTCTTCGTCGAGCCCAACGCCTGCGTGGAGCTGAACAATCACCTCGCCGACCTGTCCGTCGACGAGCGGCGTGAGATCGAGCGGCTGCTGAACACGCTGGCCATCCGCATCCAGGGCCGGACCGACGAGATGGCCGCCACGCTCCACACGCTGGCGCAGATCGACCTGATCACGGCGAAGGCGCAGTACGCCTACCAGTTCGACATGACCGCCCCGGAGGTCTCCGAGCGGGGCGACCTCCAGTTCATCGCCGCCCGCCACCCGCTGCTGCTCGAGCAGGCCGAGCAGCAGAAAAAGCAGGGCGTCCCGGAGCTGGAGCGCCACCCGGTCGTGCCGATCGACATCCGCCTCGGCAGCGACTTCGACCTGCTGGTGATCACCGGCTCGAACACGGGCGGCAAGACGGTCGCGCTGAAGACCGTCGCGCTGCTGGCGGTGATGGCCCAGTCCGGGATGCACATCCCCGCCCAGCGCGGGGCGAGGATGCCCGTGTTCCGCGACGTCTACGTCGACATCGGCGACGAGCAGTCGCTCCAGCAGTCGCTCAGCACGTTCGGGGCCCACGTCAAGCGGGCCCGCTACATCCTCCACAAGGCCGACAAGGCCTGCCTCGTCCTGCTCGACGAGCTCGGGGCCGGCACGGACCCGGACGAGGGCGGGGCGATCGGGCAGGCCATCCTCGACGAGCTGACCGCCATCGGATGCCTCGGCATGGTCACCACGCACCTCAGTGTGCTGAAGGCCTACGCGCTGAACCACGAGCGGGTCGACAACGCGTCGGTCGAGTTCGACACGAAGACGATGTCGCCGACCTACCACGTGCGGATCGGCACGCCCGGCGAGAGCCACGCCATCACCGTCGCCAGCCGGCTCGGGCTGCCCAAGCGGATCATCTCCGCCGCCCGCCGGCACATGTCGGGGCAGGGCAAGCAGTTTCGACGGGCCATCCGCGCCACCGGGCAGGCACGCCAGGTCGCCGAGGAGGCCCGCGCGCAGGCTGTCCAGGCGGAGCTGGCCGCCAAGACCCAGCAGGAGACCTACGAGTCCAAGCTCGCCGACCTCCACCGCCTCCAGAGCGAGTTCGAGCACTGGCTGATGACCCTCGGCGAACTCAGGCCGGGCGACGAGGTCGCCGTCCCCTCGCTGAACAAGGCCGGGCGGCTGGTCCGACTCGAGCTGCACCGCCAGATCGCCGTCGTCGAGGCCGGAGGAATCCAGGTCGAGGTGCCCCTGACCCAACTGATGCCCGACCTCGGACAGTCCGCCGTCCGCGAGCAGATCGCCGCGCTCCGCAAGCAGATCCTCGACCAGGCCGGCGCCACCGAGCAGATCCGCGCCGAGGCCGAGCACACCAGACAGCAGTACCACCGCTCGCTCCAGCAGCAGAAGCAGCGCGCCCGCCAGTTCGACATGTGGCTGGGGGCCCTCGGGCGGGTGAAGGTCGGCGACGTGGTCCCCATCGCGCGCCGGCCGGGCAAGGCCAAGGTCCTCAGCGTGGACCTGCTGGGCCTGCGGGCGACCGTCGAGACAGGCAGGGGCGAGATGACGATCTCGATCCAGGACCTGTTCCCGCAGAGCGGCCCGTTCGCCCGGCGGGCGCCCAGAGAGACCAGAGAGCAGGGCCAGCGGCGCGGCGAGCGGCGCGAGGAGGCCCGAGGCAAGGGTCGCGGCGAGGCCCGCGGTGCCCGGCAGGAGACCCGCCGGCAGCGCGGCGAGCGGACCCGCCGCCAGCCGCCTCCGGACAAGAACCGCCCCATGGACCGGGGCCACACCACCGGCCGAAGTGCATCCGCCAAACGCGAGGCCGTCCTCGCCCTCCAGCCCGGGCAGAAGGTCTTCGTCGTCCCCTTCCACAAGCGGGCGACGCTGATCCGCCTCGTGCCCGAGAAGGGCGTCGCCGTCGTCCAGTCCGGCGTCTTCGAGATGGAGATCCCCCTGTCCGACCTCGAGCCCACAAGCCAGCCAGCCCCCAAGCCCAAGAAGCCCCCCACGGCGAAGCCCGCCAAGCCGAAGCCCCACAGGCCCAAGCCGGAGCCCAAGGACACGCCCCCCGTCGTCGCCGCGTCAGCCGAGGGCAAGACCGACGAGAAGCCCCCCGAGCCGGCCCCCGCCCCGCCCGCCGCCGACGCAGGCGCCGACGCAGCCGCCGACGCGGAGCCACCCGCGCCCGCCGAAGGCGAACCCCCAACCGACGCCCCGACGCCTCCCCCATCCACCGACGCGCCGCCCCCCGCCCAGCCCCCAACCACCGAAACACCCCCAAACGGCGAACCCCCAGACCAGAACCAATAGCTCCCCCTCCCCCCCGCTTGCGGCTTGGCGAGGCCCCACCGACCTCATCGATACAGCACCGGCTTCTTCCGCCAGTCCTTGTCACTGTCGTGGCCCCACTTTGCCACGCGGGGCCGCCGCTCGCGCAGGCGCACGGACTCGATCCCGAGCCAGCAGCCCGTGGACAGCCGATTGCTCCCGACGCACTCGAGCCGAAGCGTGTACTTGCCCGGATCGGGCCAGAAGTCCAGCAGGTGATACTCCCAGTTGTCCGTCGTCTTGTTGTAGAAGTCCATCACCCCGCCGATCCGCACGCCGTTGAGCGTCGCGCGGTACTTGCCGAAGTCGTACGACCGCGTCATGTTCAGCAGCAGCCGGCACGGACGTTTCTTCCTCACCTCGAAGGGGACCTCGACCCACGCCCCCTCCGGCTCGGGCGGCTTGTAGAGGATCTGGCCCTCCGGATAGCCGAGCAGCCGCTGCACGCTGGCCGGCCCGGCGCCCCGGGTCAGCTTCGTCCCCGCGGCGGCGGCTCTAAAGATCCGGTCCAGGCTCGGCAGCTTGCGCAGCCGCGCGTGCGGCGCGCGGGCGGCGAACGTCGGCCGGCCCGTCTGGTACCAGAAGGCGACGCTGGAGTAGTCGTCCTCCCGCTCGTTCCAGCTATGGCTCTTGTAGTTGGGCGTCTCGTCGGGCGCGGTCCATCCGTAGTGCTCGATGGTCACCTTGATGCCCTTGCCGAAGACGATCGGATCGTGCACGTGCCAGCGATACGCGCTCGTGTGCCCGCCGACGATGCCCCACTGGTCGAAGTAAGGCGTGCCGAAGTACGGCGTGCTCGTCGTCTTCAGCCCCCAGGCCGACAGGAAGTAGTCCTCCGTCCCCGTCCCCCAGATCGACGCCTTCTTCTCCCCGTCGATGTAGATCTTCTCGTCGCCCTCGCCGAACCACGACGGGCTTCGGGTCCGCACGCTCAAGACCGTGCCCACGTAATGGCCCTTGCCCTTTGTCTCGAGGATCAGATAGTCCCGCCCCTTCTTGACGGGATACTCCTGCCGGTATTGGGCGTAGAAGTACGGCGTCTCGGCCGGCAGGGACGTCTTCTTGATCCAGTCGATGTTGTAGTAGAGCAGGCTGATGCTCTTCGCCGACTGGTTGACGATCTCCACGCGGACGGACTTGCGGAACGGCATGTGCCAGTAGCAGTTGTACGAGTCGCCGTCCTCGACCACGACCGCCTCGCTGATCACCTCCCGCCGCCTGCCGAACGCGTTGGCGAAGAAGTCCCCCACCGGCGCCTCGACGCCCGGGCGTTCGTCGCCGTCGTAGGTGATCCGCAGCAGCATCTCCTGGTGGTCGGCCGAGCCCTTCTTCGCCCAGGGATGCGGCGCGGGGGCCAGAAACGTCATCCACATGTGCGTGATGACGCCCGGCCCGCGCTCGTCCATCAGCACCTTCGTCGCCCCCGGCGCGACGTTCTTGTTGTCCCAGTTGCTGTTGGGGTCAAGCTCCCCGGCCGGATCGTACTTCCCGTCGGCCCCCACGCGATGCGAGGACGTCGCCCGCCGGCTCCGCCCCTCGTGCGGCTTGGCGAGATCCGCCAGCGAACCGGCCAAGGCGCCGTCGACGATGAGCAACACAGCGACGACGCACAGGCCGTAGGGTGTGCAGCTCCGCTGCACACGCGCTTGCGTGCCGGTCGAAGAGCACGGCCGCAGACTCCGCGGCCGTGGCACCCGGCCTGCCGCAACAGACATTGCTCCGGCGTGACGGAGCGTGTAAAGAACACGAGGCATGGCGGTCTCCTTTCGACCTCGGCCCGATCGCGTGCGATGCGGCAATCGCAGTCTTCTCGTCACCGAGAGTGTACCAGCGATGGCGGGACGGAACACCAGCCGAAGAGGACAACATGGCAGACAAGAGAACCTATCGAATCGGCGTGCTGGGGCTGACGCACGATCATGTGTGGGGCAACCTGGTGGCCCTGGCGGCGGCGGGCAACGGCGAGCTGGTCGCGGCGGCCGATCCGAACGCGCCGCTGCTCGAGAAGGTCGCCGAGCTGTACGGCTGCCCCACGTACGCCGATCACGAGCAGATGCTCGACCGGGAGCGGCTGGACGCGGTGTACGTGTACGCCGACAACGCGACGGGCGCGGAGTTGGCGGCCATCGCGGCCGGGCGGGGGCTGCACGTGATGGTGGAAAAGCCCATGGCCGCCGACCTCGCCGGGGCCGACCGCATGCTCGCCGCGGCCGAGCGGGCCGGCGTGCGGCTGATGGTCAACTGGCCCTTCGCGTGGTGGCCTCAGCTTCAGACGGCCGTCGAGATCGCCCAGTCCGGCCGGCTGGGGCGGCTGTGGCAGGTCAAGTACCGCGCCGCCCACGCCGGGCCGAAGGAGGTCGGCTGCTCGGAGTACTTCTGCCGGTGGCTGTACGACGCGAAGCTCAACGGGGCCGGGGCGCTGATGGACTACTGCTGCTACGGCGCGGTGCTGGCCCGGGCGCTGATGGGCACGCCCCAGAGCGTCGTCGCCGTCGCCGGACGCTTCTGCAAGGACGACATCGACGTCGAGGACAACGCGATCCTCGTGATGAGCTACCCGCGCGGCATGGCCACCGCCGAGGCGTCGTGGACGCAGACCGACAAGCTGACCAGCTACACCACCGTCATCTACGGCTCCGGCGCGACGCTCATGGTCGAGCCGCGCGCGGGCGGGCGGCTCTGGCAGGCCGACGCCGACGACCCCGGCGGCGTCGAGGTCGACGTCCCCGCCCCGGCGCCGCACAACGCCGACTCGGCCGCCCACTTCCTGTGGGGCATCGAGACCGGCCGGGACTACCTCCCCCTCTGCCGCCCCCGCCACGGCCGCGACGCACAGGAAGCCCTCCAGGCCGGCCTCCTCTCGACCCAGACAGGCCACGCCGTAGTGCTGCCGGTCAGTTGATGGCCCACTGCCCGTGCCGGCGATCCGCACGGGGCCGGCCTAGCCGGCCGGCTTCGGCTTGGGCGCGGGCTTGGGGGCTCGCGAGGGTTTGGACTCGCCGGGGGGGCGGGGCCTGGTGGGGGCCGCCAGGTCGCCGGCGGCGAACTGGATGCCGTCGAGGTAGAACCGGAGTATCCGCGGATTCCAGTACAGTTGCGTCCGATGGCCCAGGGCCGTGTAGAACACCCGCCCCTTGCCGACCGACCGCACCCACGCCAAGGCGAAGTCGCCGTCCTCGCGAAGCCGGTAGTTCTTGACGTTCATGTTCGTCGCGGCGTTGTCCAGCGAGAGCAGCACGCGGCACTTGGACCGGTCGAACGGCTCGCGGTACTGGAAGATCTCTTCGTGCAGGCGGAAGCCCTTTCCGTCGAACGCGGCCACCAGAGGGTGGGCCGGCTCCTCGACCTTGATGCCGACCTCCTCGTTCCAGGGATGGCCCGCAATCCGCGCGCCGATCATCTCGCCGAATTCGCGCCAGTTGCGGTTGGCGCCCAGGGCGTAGTGGTAGGCGACGATGCCGCCCCCGCGCTTCAGCCAGTCGGTGATGCTCTTGCGGAGCATCGCCTCGACGGCCTGCTTGTCCCCATGGGCGGCGAGCTTCTTCATCGCCTCGTCGGAGGGCGTGATCCAATTGCCGCACGCGTTGTTGAGGATAATCACGTCGAACTGCTTGATGCTCTCCGGCAGGAAGACGGCCACGTCGTCACTGGCGACCGGCGTGTACGCGCCCGTCTTCGTGCCCAGCGTCTTCATGGCCTGGCAGCCGTAGGGCGTGCAGTAGCCCTTGTGCGGGTCCCTCGCCAGCAGGTGCTTTGGCGTGTTCCAGATCAGCGCGCGGCGCGGTTTCTTGGGCGCCGCGCGCGGCTTGGCGGGCGCGGCGTCGGCGATCTGCCTGGCCCGATGCTTGGGGATGGGGATGTCCTGTCCGGCAGCGATTCCCACGACGCACAGAACGGTCAGTGAAGTGGTTCCAAGGCGGTTCATGGTCCCGATTCCTTTCCTCTGACTGCGCCCAACCGGGCGTTGTCCGGCACCAGGTCGATCTCCTTCCGGCATCGTGCGTCGAGGCGCACGGGCCTCTTATTTCATAACGTCATTCAGCCAGCCGCGGACCGATCTCCAGGTCGCCCCACGCACTGGGGGCCGGGCCCTTCTCGCCCGCACGCCACCACGGGTCGATCCGGTTCGGCCAACGCAGCCGCGTCATGTCATCGCTGCCCTTGTGCTCGCCCGGATCGAAGTCGTTGTAGCCCAGCGTCACCGCCAGCCGCGTGCCGACCGCCGGCTCGGCGTCCGACCCGCCCGTTCCGACCCACCGCCACGGCAGGAACAGCTCGACGATCCGCCTGTCGGCCGACGGCTCGTGGTGGCGAACGACGATGCCGAACCGCCGCCGCGCCTCGTCGAAACCATGCGCCAACCGACGCACGTCCCACGGGTCCGGCACGTTGCGGAACAGCGTCGCCGGCCGCTGCTTCGCCGTGCCCAGGTGGATCTGGTACTGGGCCTCGTCCAGAACCAACGCCCAGCTCTCGAGCTTGACGAACACGTCGGCGGGCCGGGCCTGCCAGATCGCCTTCGAGCTGCTCCGCGCGATGTGGAAGTCGAGCGTGTCGTTCAAGTCGGCCGGCCGGGCCCGAACGTCGTCTGTCACCGCAAACCAGAGGTACAGCCCCGCCCGGCTGTGGGCGGCCTTGATCCGCACGTCGACGTCGCGTGGCCCCGCCGCCGTCTCGCGATCGCCGCGGCTGCCGAGATGGTCCTTGACCGTCAGCCGAACCGGGTCGTGACGCGCGCCGACGGCCTGCCAGAACGGCGCCGGCCCCGTCGCGCCGTCAAACCCCTTCTCCATCGCCTCGCTCAGCCCGCAGGCCACCAGCACGGCGGCGCCGGCATCGGCCCGGGCGGCACCGGCCTTCGCGCCGGAGCCGTATGCGGGCCGCCGCGGCATCGCCGCCGTGCGGTCGTGGGCCTCCCGCTGCGCCGCCAGCGCCTTCGACACCGCCGGGTCGCGCACGAGGAAGTGCAGCGGAAAGGCCGTTCGTGCCACGCCCTCGTCGTCATATGCCACCGCCGTGAAGGCGTACACCGTGTGCCGCTTGTCCACGGTGAACGTCGTCGCCGCCTCCCGGCCGCGCTTCACCTGGCCGATCTTCTCCGCCCCGTGGTAGAACTCCATACGCCGCCAGCCGTCGAAACCCTCTACTCGCCCTTCCAGCGTGATCTCCAGGCCCGCCTCCAGCGCCTGCCCCGTGGCGTCCTTCAGATAGCGGCCCGACCCGAACGGGTTGTTGATCGCCGGATGGCCGCGCAGGCCGATCGTCACCGGGTTGTCGTACGTCGCCAGGCCGCGCTGGAGGACGGCGATGCCCTCGCTCGGGACCCAGCCGGCCTTCGACTTGTCGCCTTCGTACCGCCCGTACGGCGCGATCCGCGTGATGCCCGACTCCCACGACGTGAAGTCCACCAGCCAACCCGACTCCAGCGGCAGCTCGCGCAGCTTCACCGGGCCCTCGCGGGCGTCGGCGCCGGCGGGCAGCCGAAGCGCCAGGCAGGTCTCGAGGAACTTGAAGTCGATGTCATTGACGTGGCCGTCCTCGTGGCCCTTGTCCTGTTCGGCGTCCCACGACCAGCGCGCGCCCTTTGCGCGGATCGTGTCGAACATGGCCGCCGTCTCCTCCGGGCCGCGGAAGCGGTCCTTCGGACCGACGTGGATCAGCGCCGGCACGTTCAGCGCCGCGTCCGGCGGCAGCTTCGGGTTGTAGAACGGTCCGACGTTCGACGTGAAGCAGATCACCCGCTCGGGCGCGTAGCAGGTCAGCCCGTAGGCCGTCGCCCCGCCGTTGGAGTTGCCCCTCGGAATCAGCGGCAGGTGCGCCAGCTCCCGGTGGACGCCGAGCTTCGCCCAGTCCTTCATCCCCTCGAGGATGACCTTGCCGAGCTCGGGGTAGATCCGCCGGCCGTAGAAGCTCGTCACGCCCATGATGCCCAGCCCGTGCCGCGCAGCGAATTCCTGGAGCCGCGCGTCGCGGCACGTGTCGCGGCTGTCGCCGTTGCCTCCGGGGTTGCCGTAGACCAGCACGCCGCGGACGACCTCCACGTTCGGCGGGGTCCACATCTTGAACATCTGGATGCCGTTGGCCGCGCGGAAGTCGTAGAAGACCCCGTCGAAACGCACCTTCCCGCCATCGAAGGCCCTGCCCGTCAGGGGTCTGGCGGGCGAGGCCGTCCATGCCGGCTCGCCGGCCGCCGCCGCACAGCCGGCGATCGTCCCGGCCGCCAGCACGATGAGCATGACGGCCGCCGGCGGTCCGCCGCCGATCAAGCAGGCGCACTCGGTGTGACTCAACATACATCCAGCTCCTTGTCACAGGCCCCATCGCGCCGCTGCCCCGATGCACACCGGCATGGGCCGGGCCGGAGTATCCACCGCGCGGCGAGGCCCTGTCAATGCTCGTCGGGGTTGACCTTTATGGGCCCCGTGGCGGCGCGGCGGCAATGAGGCGAGAGATGCGACATCCTGGCATGTGGCGTCTCGTCGGGTACGATGGCGGCGCGATGCACCGGAACGGATACGAAGGAAGGAGACCTCCGACATGACAGCCAGGCGGTATGGATCGATGCGATTGCTTGTGCTCGCGGCCACGGGGCTTGCCCTCGGCGGGCGGTGTCCGGCTGCGGGTGATCGGATCACGGCCTTCCCGGAGACCCACCAGACGTTCACGTTCATCCGTGGCGCCCGGACGTACCTCGAACTCAGCTTCGGCGGCTGGGGGCCGAAGTGGTCCTGGCTGGGGCTGAAGGGCACCGTCAAGGAAGTCGGCGGCAAGACGGTCGCGGCGAGCACGACCAGCGTCCGCAGCTCGGGCGCGGTGGTGGCGGTCGGCGCGGAGGTCGCCCGGTCGGGTCGGCGGCAGCTCACGTTCGACGTCCGCCTGAGCACGTCGAAGGACACGGACCTGACGTACCTGATCGCCGGCATCAGCCTGGACCGCGGTCGATTCGGCAAGGGCAAGGCGCTGGTCGCGCAGGCCGAGGGCGAGAGCAAGACCGTCGCCCTGCCCCTGGACAAACAGGGGCTCGGCGAGGCCGTCAAACGCTTCGTCCTCGTCGACGATGCCGGGCAGCAGACGGCCGTCACGCTCGATCCGCCGCTGGACGTGGCGTCCGACGGCGACATACGCATTGTCCTGGCCCGGCGCCTCGAGGCCGCCCGGCCCATTCGCGCCCGGATCACCGTGGACCTTCCCGCCGATCTGATCTACTACACCAGCGGCGAGCAAGTGCCCCGCAACTCCGGCGCCGACGTCTGGTACACGTTCCGGCCGACGATGGAGCACGAGAAGCCCAGCGAGATCGGCATGGCCGATTGGCTCGAGAAGCCGGCCGGCCGGCACGGACGAATCCTCCGGAAGGGCGACGACCTGATCTACAACGGCAAGCCGATCAAGCTCTGGGGCCTGAACGTCTGCTACAGCAGTTGCGCCCCGGAGAAGGACCTCGCCAGGCGGCGGGCGGCGTTCTACGCCAAGTACGGCGTCAACTCGGTGCGGCTGCACAAGTACGCCGACGGCCCCGGATGGGCGGGCATCCAGTCGGTCGACAGCTTCGCCGAGTTCGACGAGGCGGGCCTGGACCGCCTCGACCACTTCATCGCCGAACTGAAGAAGAAGGGCATCTACGTCAAGCTGTCGTCGACCTTCGGCGTCAAGCTCGGCCCCGCCGACCGCAAGGCCGTGCCCTACATGGACGAGTTTGGCGCGCTGAAGGGCGGCAGGGGCCGCGTCTCAACGGGCCACGGCAGTGTGTTCCTCTCCCGCGAGCTCCAGGACCTCCAGATCCGCCAGATCGTGAACATCCTGAAGCACCGCAACCGCTATACAGGCCTGACCTACGCCGAGGACCCCGCCATCGCCGTCGTGGAGCTGTTCAACGAGGACAGCGCGCTGTTCTACGGCACGCTGGGGCGGCTTCAGAAGATCCCCACGCTGCGGAAGCGGGCGGCCGAGCGGTTCTGCGATTGGCTGAAGGCCAGGTACGGCGGCAAGGAGGCCTGCCTGAAGGCCTGGGGCAAGGGCGGCCTGGGCAGCTACGCCAACGAGGGCTTCGGCAGCGAGAGCTGGGAGGACAGGACGATCGTCCCTGCGGGCAACCCGTGGTTCTGGGACCCGGCGCAGTTGGCGGGCTCGCAGAAGGCGAAGCGCCGGCGCTCGTTCGACACGATGCGGTTCCTGTATGAGATCCAGAACGAGTTCTACGGCCGCTACGTGAAGGCCATTCGCTCCGCGGGGTACGAGGGCGAGATCCTCGCCTCGAACTGGCAGGCGGGGCGGGCGTTCAGCCACTACTACAACCTGCACTCCGACCGGCGGGTGGGGCTGATCGACCGCCACAACTACTTCGGCGGGGGCGGCGGGGCGAAGATCAACAACGTCACGATGCTCCGCGTGCCCGGCTCGGGGATGCTCAGCGCGGGCATGCAGCAGGTGGCCGACCGCCCGTTCATGCTGTCGGAGTGGATCCACGTGACGCCCAACGAGTGGGGCGTGGAGGGCCCGGCGATCCTCGGCGCCTACGGGATGGGCCTCAACGGCTGGGACGTGTCCTACATGTTCCAGAACCGCGACAGCGGGGGCTTCAGCGACCGCATCGGCCGGGACCGCTGGGACGTGACCGCACCCAACGTGATGGGCGTGTTCCCCGCCGTGGCGCGGCAGGTGCTCCGCGGCGACGTCAGAGAGTCCGACGTGCTCGCCACCCGCTACGTCCACGTGCCCTCGCTGGACGAAGGCAGGCTGGGCTTCGAGGACAAGGTCACCCAGCAGCACGACGTCAAGACGTTCGACAGCGACAAGGTCCCCGCGCGGACGCTGGCTGTGGCGCGCTGCGTGGTCGACTTCACGGACGGCTACCGCGACACGCCGGCGTTCGACATCAGCCGCTACGTCCGCGACGGCGTCTACGCCGCCTCGACCGGGCAACTGCGCTGGAAGGCCGGGGCCGAGAAGCTCGGCGGCTACTTCACCATCGACAGCCCCGCCACGAAGGCCGTCGTCGGATTCGCCGGCGGGCAGGCGTGCCGGCTCGGAGAGGTGACGATCGCCCCGCAGAGCCGCTTCGGCGCCCTCTACGTCACCGCGAGAGACGCCCAAGGGACCGTCGCCTCCGCCGACGACCTGCTCGTCGTCGCCGTCGCAAGGGCACGCAATACCGGCATGAGGGTCTACCTCGACAGCCGCATCCTCGAACGCGGCAAGGCGCCCGTTGTCATGGAGCCCGTTCGCGCCCGCATCCGCATCGGCCGAAAGGACGACCCCACGGTCCACGTGCTGGACCACGACGGCTGCAAGACCGGCCGCACGCTGCCCGTCCGAGACGGCACGATCGAGATCGACGGCGCCCGCGACAAGACGTGCTACTACCTCGTCTCCTACGGCGGGTAGCTTCGGCGGAGAGGCGCGGCCGCGCGGCAGGAACTACCCGGCCGCGCGCCACGCCGAGCCGATTGCCTCGACGCGATCGCCGAGCCGGCCGTCGGGGACGATGAGGGCCACCCACGGCGCCTGCACGTCGACCAGCTTGCCCTCCCACCTTAGCGTCTTCGCCTTACTCGCCGTCAGCGCCGCCGTCTGCTTTGCTTGGGCAAACGTCACATTGTGGGCGCAGAGGCTGAACTCGTGGCGTCCCTCGCCCGTGGCATCCAGGCGGATCGTCACGCGGCCGTCCGGTTGCGTCTTGTGCGAGATGCGCATGTCCACGGCGGGCGCTGAGGCGTCCGGCCCGCGCGCCACGTTGCACATCAGCCAGATCCACCGCGAGACCGGGTGGACCCAGACCTCCTTGTAGTTCCACACGTTGGTGACCGGCCAGTACGGCAGGTCGCGGTTGCCCAGGCTCTTCATCCCCACCGGCAGCGAGCCGACGATGTCGCCCGAGCGGGCCGTGTACTGCGGCGCGAAGTCGTACCCCTCGCCGTACATCGTGCTCTGCGCGAACGGATTGAGGCCGACGACCCAATAGAGCTGCCGGCGGCACAGGTCGATCAGGGCCGCGCTCCGCCGCAGGCGCCCCGCCGCGGCCAGGGCCTTCGCCTGCGACAGCATCGTCCCGTAGTTGCCGCGGAACGTCGCGTTCGGCTGGACGGGGTAGACGCGCAGCCGATACCCCCCGCCGAGGTCGAAGCCGGCGGCGATCTGCTCGGCCACCGCGGCCTGCTGCTTCGCGCCCCATCGCTTCGCGTCGTCGACGTGGTGGATCGAGTTCGGCAGCATCCGGTACGGCGCGGTGAACTCGGCGATCGGCTTCTGGTAGTACTCCGAGTGCAGCGCCGCGACGGCGTACCAGTCCATCCAGTCAGCGTGGTCCGGCAGGGCCTCGCACAACTCCATCATCGCGACGACGGGCGCCTGCTCGTGGCTGCGATGCATGAACGTCTGACGGCTCCGCCGGCGCGGCGTCCGGTAGAACCACCCGGTGACCGCCTTCGTCATCGCGGGCAGGAATCGCCTCTGCTGGCTGCGGACGATCAGCCGGGCCAGCTCGCACGCCTTCTCGGCATGGCGGCGGTCGCCGGTCGCTTTGTACAGTTCCACCGAGGCCAGCACGGCCATCGAGGCGTCCTCGACCCTCACGTCATCCGGTCGCGTCTTGGCGAATCCCGCGGCCGCGAACTGCCAGTCCGCCTTCGCCACCGCCAGCGCCTTCTCGGCGAGCGCCGCGTCGCTCCGGCGAAGCACGCGGGCCGCGATCGCCTCTACCGCGGCGGCGTAGAAGGCGGGCACCGGGTTGTCCGTCGTCTTGGCCACGACGTCGTCGACGTCGCCCAACTTGTTATTCGTCCAGAACCGATGCGTCGCCCACCGGACGCGATGGCCGTCGGCGAAGCGCGTCTTCATCACCCAGTCGAGGCCCCACTTCGCCTCCTCCAGCAGCCGCCCCCGCAGCGCGGCGGCTTCGTCGCGCCCCGTCAGGCGCTCGGCCAGGGCGAACATCGCATACGCCGCCTCGGATGTATTGACCAGCCCCTGCGACAGGTCGCCCGCGTCGTGCCACCCTCCGTTGATGACGATCCGCCTGCCGCCGTGCTCCGCCTGCCAGTCGGCGTGGCAGACGCCGTGGACGCCCGGGATCGCCGCGCCGCACCGCTCGACGTAGAAGAAGTTGATCGCCTTCCGGATCGTCCGGTCCCACACGCGGTCGCCGATCCGGAACCGCTCGGTGAGGATCTCGCCTGCGCGGATCCGGTACACCCCCGGCCGGCGGACCTGCGTGAAGTCCATCACGCCGAATCGCCCGATCGGCGTGCTGACTGCGCGGATCGGCTTCGACAGCACGGGCTTGTTCTGACCCTCGCGCAGCAGCTCGAAGCGATCGGCGGCCAGGCCGCTCGCGACGGCCGTCTTCGACCCGTCGATCGGGTAGCCGGTGTGGCTGAAGGCGATCCGGCCGCCGGCGACGTTCCATCCCTCGTAGTGGTCGGCCTCGACGAGCTGGAGTTCGAGGTGGTCGATATCGAACGTCGCCACCTCCGCCGCCCCCGCCTCGTTGCCGTTCATCACGTACGTGAACGCCACCTCCGTCACCTGGTCGCGGGCGAGGTCGGGGATCTCCCAGACGACGTGGTTCCAGCGGTTGTTCTCCAGCAGGACGTGGTGGTTGTCTCGCCCCAGCCGCTTGCCCCGGTTGCCCAGACGGATCATCAGCGCCACGGCGTGATGCCCCGGCAGGTCCGGCCAGACCCAGAACGCCAGTCGGTTGTATTCGCGCCAGTCTTCCCCTTCGAAGCTCCGCACCGCGGCCGTCGAGCCAAACACGCCGCCGTCTTTGCTGGGCTTCTCGCCCTTCGTCCGGCTGCGGAACCGAAGCGACCGACTGCCGTCCTTCGCCCGCCCATCGGTCAAGGCAATGTCACCCTTGCCCTGCGCCCAGAAGCTCATCTTCCAGGCGGTCAGGCTTTCCATGTCCGCCACCAGCCGGCGCTTCAGCACCTTCTTCGCCGCCCACCGCGTCGCCGCCGCGTGCTCAACGTCCGCCACCATCGGCGCCCTCGGCGCCGCCTGCCCCGCCGCCGCGCCCGCAGCCAACAGCCAGCCAACGACCGTGCCCAGCCGTTTCCCATTCATCCAGCAATCCTCCCGAAGCGAAGCGCGTGTGCAGCGGAGCTGCACACCCTACGGTCACTTCGGCTTCTTTGGGGCGGCGAGCGACGGGACGCCCTTGACTCGCATGCGGACTGCGTAGAGGCCCTTTGAGGCGGTGACGAAGAGTGTCTGCCGGTCGGTGCCGCCGAAGCAGACGTTGGCCGTCCAGCGCTCGGGGATCTCGACGTGATCGATCTTCTTGCCCTCGCGGTTGAAGACCGTCACGCCGCGCCCGGTCAGGTAGACGTTGCCCTCCATGTCGATCGTCATGCCGTCGGAGCCCAACTCGCAGAACAGCTTCCGGCCCGTCAGCGTGCCGCCGGTTGCTATGGCGTAGACGTAGGTCTTGCGGGCGCGGATGTCGGCGACGTAGAGCTTTCGGCCGTCCGGCGTGCCGACGATGCCGTTGGGCTGCACGAGCCCGTCGGCGGCGCGGGCGAGCGTCTTGCGGTCGGTAGAGAGGACGTAGACGCACTGGCCGTCCTGCTCCATCGGCCCGCGCGTCCAGTATCGCCGCTTGTAGAACGGGTCGGTGAAGTACACGCGGCCGCTGGTCGGGTGCACCCACAGGTCGTTCGGCCCGTTCAGCAGCTTGGCGCGATACCCCTTTACGAGCACGGTCGCCTTGCCTTTGCGATCGATGGACCACAGTTCGTTTTTCTCGTCGGCGCAGGCCAGGAGGTTGCCCGTCGCGTCGAAGTACAGCCCGTTGGACCGCCCGCACGGCTTGAGGAAGACCGACAGCCTGCCGTCCGTGCTCCACTTCATGATGCGGTCGTTGGGCTGGTCCGTGAAGAAGACGTTGCCCTTCGCGTCGGCGGCTGGGCCTTCGGTGAACTTGAAGTCCCCCGCCAGCTTCATCACCTTCGCGCCGGGCGCAACGACCTTGGACTCTCCCCCGGCCGCGACGGCAGCGACGGCCAACGCCAATACCAACGCTCCAACCATCGTCCAGACACGTTCTCTCATCGTCGTCTCTCCCATTGCTGCCCGCCTCCGGCGGGTCCCGCCGTGTCTTCAGAAACTCCCTACCGTTTGAGTTTCCGTTGGTCGAGCCGCTCGCCGGCGGGTCGGCGGACGGGCAGGTGCAGCCCGCCGCCGGCGGCCAACTCGTCGAAGAGCTGCTTCTTCATCTTCGCGATCCGGTCGCGGTAGCTCGGCACGTTGATCAGGTTGTGGCGCTCGTGCGGGTCGGTCTGAAGGTCGTAGAACCCGTCGTGGTCCCACACGCCGTAGTAGAAGACGTACTTGTACCGTTCCGTGCGGATCGCGAACAGCGTCGGCGTCGCCGGGAAGTTCCACTCCCAATGGTACTCGTACAGGATGTGGTCGCGCCACTCGCCCGCCTGCCCCCGCAGCAGCGGCAGGAAGCTCCGCCCGTCCATCTCGGCCGATTCCGGCGGCTTCAGCCCCGCCGCCGCCAACAGCGTCGGCGCCACGTCGATGTTCTGGACCATCTGCGTGACCTTCGTGCCCGGCCGGATCACGCCCGGCGCGTAGGCGAGCATCGGCACGCGGATCGACTCCTCGAACGCGTCCCGCTTGTCGTAGAAGCCGTGCTCGCCCAGCGCGAAGCCGTTGTCGCCCATGTAGACCACCAGCGTGCTTCGGCTCAGCCCGCTCGTGTCGAGGTAATCCAGCACGCGCCCGAGGTTCTCGTCCAGCCCGTGCACCGTCTCGCAGTACTGCCGGTACAGCCCGTCGAACGACGGAACCGGGTCGTTGTCGTATTGCCCCGTCTCCATATGGTCGATGCCGTGGATGCTGTATCGCCGCTCGCGGACCCAGCGCGGCTGCGTGCGGTAGTTCCGCTCGGTGTTGGCCATCGTCTCGGGGCGCTTGACCTTCGCGTCGGCGTATCGCCCCTTGTGGCGTTTGGCGGGCAGGAACGGGTAATGGACGGCCTTGAACGACAGGTAGAGGAAGAACGGCCGATTCGCGTCGCGGCCCGTCTTCAGCCACGACAGCGCCTGGTCGGTCAGCACGTCCGTGGTGTAGCCGGTGAACTGCTTCCGCTTGCCGTTGACGTTCAGCAGCGGGTCGAAATACGCCCCCTGCCCCTTGAAGCTGGCCCAATGGTCGAACCCGGGCCGCGGGTCGTCGTGGTCGTGGCCCATGTGCCACTTGCCCACGAACGCCGTCTGGTAGCCCGCCTTCTGGAGGTACTGCGGGAAGAACACCGTGCCTTTCGGCACCGGCCGCTGGTTGTCCACCACCCGGTGGTGGTGCATGTACTGCCCCGTCAGGATCGACGCCCGGCTGGGCGAGCAGAGCGACGTGCTCACGAACGCGTTGGCCAGATGTGCCCCCTGCCTGGCCATCCGGTCCATGTTCGGCGTCTCGAGGAACGCCGGGCCGCCGGGCATGAAGCCCATGAAGTCGTAGCGGTGATCGTCGCTGAGCACGAAGACGATGTTCCGCCGCCCCGGCGCGGGGGGCCTGTCCCCCGCCCGGAGGCGCGGGCCCGGCCCGCCCGAAAAGGCCCACGCCGCCGTCCCGACGCCGACGGCCCTCAGCAAGTCGCGGCGGTTGTACCGGCGGCTGGTCGGATCTGCCTTGCCTCTCATGCGCAGTTCTCCCTTCATGACGCCTGCTCGCACGTACGCCGGGGAGTGTATCTCGGCGCGGGCTTCGCCCGCAACCCGAGGCCGGCAGATCCGCGCGAAACGTCGTGCCCTGCGCGCCGCGCGGACCCCACGGGCTGACAAGCCGCCCGGGCCACCCGTCAATGCGACTGCGACGGAACATCAGGCCTTGCGGCAGCGGAAGGTCCGCCGGAAGATAAGCGGGAAGGCGCCGCCGCGAGCCGGCCGGTTCAGCCCTGTCATGCCCGCCGCCGAGCAGCGGGAAACGCCTCTGTCAGGAGATTGCCGCCGATGAGACTCACCAGCCTATGCCTCGCCGCCGTGGTCATCTTGTTGCTCTCGCGCAAAGCCTCGCCGGACGACCCGGCCGCCGCGTGGTGGCTTCAGCCCCAGCGGATGCTCCAGACCAACCTCCGCGAGATCGACGCGACGATGGACGTCGACCGGTACGTGCGGCAGGTCGAGCAGTTCGGCGCCAACGTCGTGCTGTTCAACGTCGGCGGCATCGTGGCGAACTACCCCACGGCGTTGGAGTTCCATTACCGCAACCCGCACATGAAAGGCGACCTGGTCGCCACCGTGCTCGGGCGCCTGCACAAGCGGGGCATCCGCATGATCGGGCGATTCGATTTCAGCAAGATCAACGAGGCCTTCGCCGCCAGGCATCCGGAGTGGCTGTACGTCAGCGAGACGGGCCGGCACGTCAACTACAACGGCCAGGTCCACACCTGCGTCAGCGGCGGATACCAGCAGGAGTACATGCTGAAGATCCTCGGCGAGGCCGTCGACCGCTATCCGCTGGACGGCGTGTTCTTCAACATGATCGGCTACACGCGAAGGGACTACAGCGGCAACCATCACGGCATCTGCCAGTGCGACAATTGCAGCCGCCTGTTCAAGGAGTACAGCGGCAAGGCGCTGCCGAAGACCTCCGGACCCAAGGGTCCGACCTACGCCAAGTACCTCGAGTTCACGCGGATGATGAAGGACAGGCAGTTCGGGCGAGTCCGGGACTTCCTCAAGAAGAAGCGCCCCAACCTGGCGATCTGCACGTATACCGTCACGGGCGTCGACGTCATCCGATCCGAGTCAAACTCCCGCCTCGGGCGAGGCGCCTGGCACGACACTCAGAAGGCCACGTGGCGGCTGCTGACCGCCGGCAAGCGGCAACTGGCCAACGCGGCCGTGCACTTCATCGCCATCCCGTACCGCCATGCCGCCGTCTCGCCCTACCTGAACGTCCGCCGGATCTGGCAGCACATGGCCAACGGCGCGTGGCTGGACTTCTACTGCATCGGGCCGCTCCAGCGGCAGGAGGACCGCACGGGGCTGAACCTCGTCGCCGGCCTCTACCGCTTCCACGCGGCCAATGAGCGGTGGCTCAAGACCACCCGCGGCGCCGCCGAGGTGGCGCTGATCCGGCGCGGCGGGGACGAGCACGACGGGCTCGCGCAGATCCTGACGGAGAACCACGTGGCGTTCCAGCCGGCGCGGATCGACCCCGGGGAGCTGGCCGCCTACACGCTGGCCGTCGTACCGGACGCCGCCGGCCTGTCGGGCCCCCAGTGCAAGGTGCTGGACGCCTACGTCACTGGCGGCGGACGGCTGCTGCTGACCGGCAAGCTGCCCGACACCCTACAGTGCATCGGGTCTGTGAAGCTCAAGGAAACGCGCCCGCCGCAGAAGGGCGCCTACCTCCGCATCCGCGCCGAGGACAAGCAGAAGCTGAGCCGCCCCGAGTTCGAGAGGCTGGACCTCGTCTTCCTCCAGGGCGATTTCCACGTCTACGAGGCCGGCGCGGTCGTCGACCGCTACCTTCGCCTGATCCCGCCCGACATGTTCGGCCCGCCCGAGAAGTGCTACTACCGCAAGGTCTCCGACCACCCCGCCCTGCTGCATCGCCGCTTCGGCAAGGGCGCGGCCGCCGCTTTCACATTCGGCGTCGGCACCCACTACGGGCAGCAAGGCCATCGGGGCCACGCGGCATTGGTCGTCGGCGCCATCGACGGGCTGCTGAGGTTGGACCGCCGCCTCCGCGTGGCCGCCTCGCCCCTGGTCGAGGTGACCCATCGCACCGACCCCGCCGGCCGATTCGAGTGGATCGCCCTGCTGAACCACTCCGGCCAGATCGGCAAGCTGCTGCACGCCCCGATCCCCATCCCCGGCATCCGCGTCAGCCTCCGCCCGGCGGGAAAGGTCGCTTCCGCCCGCCTCCTGCGCGAGCGCCGCGACCTGGCGATCAAGATGACCGAGGACCGTCGGATCAGACTCGATCTTCCGCCCCTGAACCACTACGACGTTCTGCTGATCAAGTACGAGTGAGGGAGGCCCGTTCGACATGAGGATCAAGATGGCTCTGCTTACTACGGTAATCCTGTTCGCCGCCGCCGCCGCCGTCGCGCTGGTCCTCGGCGAGGGCGCCCCGTCCACACCGACGGGCCCGCGCGCCCGGACGGTCCGCGACTTCGGCGCCGTCGGGGACGGCAAGGCGGACGACACGGCCGCGATCCAGCGGGCGGTCGACGCGCGGATCGGCGAGGTGAGCCTGCCGCGCGGCACGTACCGCATCACCAGACCGATCGTGATCGACCTGGACAAGGTCGGCTGGACGAGCCTTTCCGGCGGCGGGGTGGCGCGGGTCCTGATGGCCGCCGCGGGCCCGGCGGTGAAGTTCATCGGCACGCACGAAGGGACGGCCTCGCCGAAGTCGGTCCAGCCCGCCGTCTACGCCCGCCAGCGCATGCCGGCCGTCGACGGGGTGGAGTTCGTCGGCGCCCACGAGCGGGCGAGCGGTATCCAGGCGGTCGGGACGATGAAGCTCGTCGTCATGCGTGTCGTCGTCCGGGAGTGCCTTCACGCGATCCACCTGATCGAGCGCAACCGCAACGTGATCGTCTCGGCCTGCCACCTGTACCACAACCGCGGCGTGGGGGTCTACCTGGACGACGTGAACCTGCACCAGATCAACGTGACCGGCTCGCACATCAGCTACAACGCCGGCGGCGGGATCGTCGTCCGGGCGGGCAACGTGCGGAACCTCCAGGTCAGCGGGTGCGACGTCGAGGGCAACATGGGCCCGCCGGACGCGGAGCCGACGGCGAACATCCTGATCGACGGCCGCGGCGGCGAGGCCGGCATCGCGGAGATCGCGATCACCGGCTGCACGATCCAGCACACCGCCACGGCAGCGGACTCGGCGAACGTCCGTTTCATCGGCGCCGACGCGAAGGACCGGCGATGGGGCCACCTGACCGTCGCCGACAACGTCCTCAGCGACGTGCAGATCAACATCGACATCGAGAAGGCCCGCGGCGTGAGCATCACGGGCAACACGATGTGGAAGGGCGTGCGGCACAACCTGCGCGTCCGCGACAGCTCGAACGTCGTCGTCGGGCCCAACGTCTCCGACCGCAACCCGCAGTACTGGGGCCAGGACAAGGCGGGCGAGGGGATCCTGTTCGAGGACTGCCGGGACTGCACGATCACCGGCCTGCACGTCAGCGGCGTCCGACGGGCGGAGGCGGGGCTGATCCTGAGGCACTGCCGGCGAATGAACGTCAGCGACTGCACCGTGCTCGACTGCGAGAAGGCGGGGCTCCTCCTGGCCGACGTCAGCTATTCGCGCATCGGCGGATGCCTGATCCGCAACGACCGCGGCGACGCGAAGGCGTGGATCTCGCTCCAGGCGATCGGCGGCAAGAGCAACGTGATCGCGGGCAACGTCCTGGGCGGGCCGGCGAAGATCGATCCGGCCGGCCTGCTCGATCCGAAGGCGACGAACTGGCTCTCGCCGAAGCGCCCCGCGCCGCCGGAGGACGCCAAGCCCGATCCACGCTGACGGGCGCGCCTCTCCGGTATGGACAGCCGCCGCGAGCGGCCGTATAAGACAGAGCACCAGACCACCAACTTGGAGGCATATCATGGCCGGGAAGATCACTCGTCGAACGTTCACGAAAGCCGGCGCCGCGGCTGTGGGATTGTCCGCCGTGTCCACCTCGCGCGTCCTCGGAGCCAACGACCGCGTCCGACTCGGATTCGTCGGCGTGGCCAATCGAGGCGGCCAGGTCATGCGGGGGTTTATGGCGCACAAGGACGCCCAGGTCGTCGCGCTGTGTGACGTGGACAAGAAGATCCTGTCCGCCGCGGCGGGCAAGGCCGGGGGCAAGGTCGACACCTGCACGGACTTCCGCAAGCTCTACGAGCGGAAGGACCTCGACGCCGTCGTGGTCGCCACGCCGGACCACTGGCACGCGATCCAGACCGTCGAGGCCTGCCAGGCCGAACTGGACGTCTACGTCGAGAAGCCCCTGTCGATCACGATCAAGGAAGGCCGCCGCATGGTCGACGCCGCCCGGCGGAACAAACGCGTCGTCCAGGTCGGGCTGCACCGCCGCTCGTCGACGCTCTACGCGGACCTCGCGAAGGTGATTTCAGGCGGGAAGATCGGCAAGGTCACCGTTGCGCGGTGCTACCGCCTGAGCAACATGTTCCCCAAGGGCATGGGCCGCTGCCCGCTCGGCAAGCCGCCGGAGAACCTGGACTGGGACATGTGGCTGGGCCCGAGGCCGAAGCGGCCCTACCAGGCCAACATCCACCCCTACAAGTTCCGCTGGTGGCGGCTGTACTCCTCGCAGATGGCCAACTGGGGCGTGCATTACCTCGACGCGATCCGCTGGGCGACCGGCGAGACGGCACCGACGTCGGTCTGCGCGATGGGCGGCCGATTCGCCGTCGACGACGACCGGACGGTCCCCGACACGATGGAGGCGGTCTTCGAGTTCGCCTCGGGGCGGCTGGCGATCTTCGGGCAGTACGAGGCCAGCGGCAACCCCGCCCTCGCCGCCGGCGAGGTCGAGTTCCGCGGCACGCAGGGGACGATCTACTCCGGCACGAACAGCTACCAGATCGTCCCGGAGCGCGGCGGGCAGTTCAACAGCCGCGAGCCACGCATGAAGGCCGAGGAGGTCCCCGCCGACGGCGGCAACCGCAATCTCACCGCACAGCACGCCAGGAACTTCCTCGACTGCGTCAAGAGCCGCAACAAGCCCAACGCCGACGTGGAGATCGGCCACCGCTCGACGACGATGGCCCTGCTGGCCAACATCTCCCTGGCCACCCGCTCTCGCCTGGAATGGGACGCCGAAAAGGAGACCATCACCAACAACCCCGACGCCGCCAAACTGCTCCACTACGACTACCGCCCGCCGTGGAAGCTCCGTTAGGAAGCGGCGACGTCCACGGGGCGAGTCAGCCGGCACATCCCGGCCTGTCGGTCTGTCGGCTCGGGCCGGAGGACGTGGCAAGGGGCGAAGGCAGTGCGATGCGCTTCGTCTCCGGTCTGAGGTCACCTCCCGCAACAACGCGCTGATCGGCTTGATTGAGGAAGAAGGCGATGATCCTATTCACCGTATCTCGACAAGCTGAGCGGCGCCCGCTGACGACGGCGGGGCGAAGAGCGGACCGGGCATGGCGATGACAGGGGCGACTACCGCCGCGGGTTGCCCTCCCACAGGTCGGCGATCAGGGCGTAGCCGGCGGGATCCTGGTCCTTCAGCTCGCAGCGGATGAACGGGTAGTGATCGTTGACCAGGAAGTAGCTCTCCATCAGCTCGGCGAAGTACTCCTTCTCGCCGGCCAAGGCGGGATGCGGCCCGCGGCGGCCGTCGAAACGCAGGACGGACTTGTACTTGCCCGCCTCGGCGGCCTGCTGGTAGGCGGCCCGAGTCACCTTGCCGAGTTCCGAGTCCTTCTTCGCGGCGTGGCGGTCGTAGTAGGCCAGGGCCAACTCGTGCAGGACGTCGGACTGTTGGAGCAGGGCCCACTTCATCATCTTCCGCGGATCGCGGACCTCCACGGCCCGGAACTTGTCGGGATTCGCTCCCTCGCCTCGCAGCTGCTCGCGGCTGCCGCAGTACCGGGTGTAAGGCCCCGCCCCGTCGATCTCCAGCCAGATCGGCGTCTGGTGCAACTGCTGTTCGCCCTGCTCTGCGATGAAGTGGTTGATCATGTGCAGCTTGTAGGTCAGCAGCGTCACCATCGTCTCACAGAGCCCCGGTCGACCCACAAGCCTCGGGCTGACGTACACGGCCCAGCCCTTGACCTTGCGCTTCTGGTATTGCGCGGTGGGTGTGTATCCGGCAGCGGGCGGCGAAGCGCCGGCCGGCTTCGGTCGGCCGGTCCCTTGCCGCACCTGCTGCTGATAGGCTGCGAGGTCCTTCTCCAACTGCACGATCTGGTTCGCCTCCACACCCCAGTAGCGCTCCACGAACCGGGCCATCTGGGGATCATGCTCACGCAGCTCCGCCCGGACGAACGGATAGATGTCGTTGACCGCGAAGTAGGCTTCCGTGCTTTCCGC
>Ga0180438_10000549_pt1 | contig 71639 bp, 45 predicted proteins | sample SS_ome_12_FD_132455 | JGI IMG/M metagenome (GOLD analysis project Ga0180438, IMG submission 132455) | Hypersaline lake sediment archaeal communities from the Salton Sea, California, USA - SS_3_D_2 metaG | ecosystem: Environmental > Aquatic > Non-marine Saline and Alkaline > Hypersaline >...
CGGCGTTCGGCAAGGCGCTCGGCTGGCACCCGAAGGTGTTTGTCGAACCGTACGGGCACGTCCCCGTGGTCGGGCTTGCGGCGGACAAAGACGGGGTGTACGTAGCGAACCCTTCGCGGGTCGGGCAGCGCGTGCGCATGTTCGACCATCCGCTGGACCGACCGTGGCGCCGTGATGCGCTTCGACCACGAGGGCAACCTGGCCCCGTTCAACGACCGCGACCCGGGTGACGAGACGCCGGGCGGAACACCTTATCAGGGCTGGCGCGAGGTGTTCCACGGGGCGGCTATCGGTGGGGCCGCCACCACCGGCGGGCGCGGGTTCCACAGCGGACTCTGCGTGGCCCCCAACGGCGAGATCTGGCACAACGACATGGGGGGCTTCAAGAAGGAGAACCCCCGCGGCATGACCATGGTCTACGTCCACCGTCCCGACGGAAGCCTGAAGAAAGAAAACGCCGTCGCGCTCTTGCCGAACGGGACGTGCGGCATCCGCGTCGATCGGCAAGGCTTCGTCTATCTGGGCGTGGGAGCCCGGGGCGAGGCGGCCGCGCCGGGTCTGAGCGGGCCGCTGCAAGACTGCGGACACATCATGAAGATGCAGCCCGACGCCAAGTGCGTCTACGGCGAGGGGCCGTTTAGAATGATGGGACACCCGCCAGTGCCCTTCAACGTCGAGGGCCTCGTCTGGGCCTGGTACGGCCAGCACCCGCTCAAAGAGTCCCACGGCTGCGTCTGCTCGAACAGCCGCTTGGACCTGGACGACTTCGCGCGGGTCTTCGTCCCACAGTGCTACCGCGGCAGCGTGATGGTGCTCGACAGCAATGGCAACGAGATCCTGCGGGTAGGACGCTACGGCAACGAGAACTCGCGCGGCCGGGGCAGTCCCGTGCCCGAGCCGGAGATCGCCATTGCCTGGGCGCCTTACATGGCGGCGAGCGATCGGGCGCTGTATGTTATGGACTATGCGAATGCCCGGATCCTGCAAGCCGATCTCGGCTATCATGTGGAGGAGGTGGTGGGGGTGCCGTAGAGAGGAGACGGAGGGAAGGAAGGACTGAGGGACTGAGGGACTGAGGGACGGAGAGAGGGGGCGAGGGAGAAAGGGTGTGTGTGACCGACTGGAAGTCCGTCCTACGAGGTAGTGTTCGTGTCAGACGCTCTTGCACGAGAAGGGGGTGCGCCATGTCGACGCGTGTGGCTGTGGCGATCGGTTGTTTGGTTGTCGTTCGCAGCGGGCTGGAAGGGGCGTGGGGGGCCGAGTGGGGGCCGGCAAACGGTGGGCGGCCCAATGTCATCCTGGCGATCGCAGATGACCTGGGCTGGGGGGAAGTCGCTTTCAACGGCACCAACGACGTGGTCAAGACGCCGTGCCTGGACGAGATGGCCGAAAGCGGCATCCGCTTCACGCGGTTCTACGCAGCCACCCCTTGGTGCTCGCCGACCCGGGCTTCGGTCCTCACCGGGCGCCATCCGCACCGCTACGGTCTGGTGGGCGTGAGCATGAATCTGCGCCAGGAGGAACTCACCGTTGCCGAAGCGCTTCGGGAGGCCGGCTACACCACAGGACACTTCGGTAAGTGGCACCTTGCCCGGCCCTTCTCGAAAAACATCAATCCCAGCCTCCACGGTTTCGACCGCTGGCTGTCCACCGGCAACAATTCTCGCCGGATCGACCCCAACGAATACTGGCGCGACGGCGAGCGGGCCGGCGTCATCAAGGGTTCGGACAATCAGATCCTGATGGACGAGGCATTGGGGTTTATCCGCGAACAGGTGAAGCAGAAGCGACCTTTCCTGGCCCTGATCTGGTTTCACACGGCCCATTGGCCCATCGGCGCCACCGAGGAGTTTCTGGCCCTCTACAAGGACCATCCCGAGCTGGACGAGGGGAAGCAGATGCGCTACGCCGACATCTCCTCGATGGACGCGGAGATGGGCCGGCTGCGACGCGAGCTGCGGGAGCTGAAGATCGCCGACAACACGCTGCTCTGCTTCTGCACCGACAACGGCATGAGGACCCGGGACCTGCGCGAAGGAAAGCTCTCGCTCTACGAAGGGGGCATCCGGGTGCCCGGCCTCATAGAACGGCCCGGCCGGGTGGCTCCGTGGTATGGACGGCGAATCACTTGACGTGAGATTGGCAGACCGCAAAGTGGCTGGCAAGGAAACCTTAGACGAGACCCGCCCGGTGCTAGTCGCCGGTCCGACGGCTGAAGTCCTGTTGTTGTACGAAGAGACCGCCTCCGGAGGCCCCCGCCGAATTGTCGCCCGCCGCTGCACGTGGAAACGGAAGGGGACATCTGGCGGCTGAAACAGGTGTGAAAATGATCGTACTTTCGCGGATCAAGCTAGTGCTTGGCTGCATATGGATCCTAGCGCCAGCGGGGATTGCCGGGTCCCAAGGGTCGGCCAAAGGCGACGGCTCCGCCACGCACTTGATCTCCGGGACTCCCTCCGTGAGCCGATCGGGCGCGGGCTACGAGCTTCGGTTTACGGTCACCAAACCCACGGACGTTACGGTCCGCATCGTGGACGGTCAGGGCAAGGTGGTGCGCCACCTGGCCAGCGGCATGGTGGGGCTCAAAAAGGCGGCGCAGCCGCTAAAGGCGAATTCCCTCTCGCAGAGCATCCGCTGGGATGGTACCGACGACGCTGGCGCGAAGGCTCACGGCGAGTTCAAGGTGTTCGTCGGCGCGGGCCTCACGGCGAAGTTCGATAAGTTCCTGCTCTATGAACGCAACGGGATCGGCGGTGGCGCCCCGATCCGGGGAAGGCTCCGATGCACCGTTACGAAAGGCGTGGGCGACGAGTACCTCGTCGCGCAGGAAGACGGGGTACATCTGAGCACGCTCCGCGCGTTCGACGAGGATGGCAAGTACCTGCGGTGCGTCTGGCCCTACAGCCTGGACAAGCCCGGGAACGTCATCGAGCCGTTCCTCCAGGACACGGACTGGGGGGCCAACGACTGGGACGGCGACCGGGTTCCCTTGAGCGTCAACCACAACGCCTACTACTTTTTCGGCAGCAGGAGCAGGGAGACCGCCGTCACGACCGACGGGTGCATTGTCGCCGTGTCCGGCTACGTGACCGATGCACACTCACTCAGACCCATCGGGCCGGACGGGCTGCCCTATCGGGAACTTGTCTGGAGGCCCTCCCTCGCCTACGTCTGGCGACCGGCCGTCTACGAGCAGCGGAGTCTCCGCGTGCCCTACCGAAACGGTACGAAATGGCATCTTGCAGCCGGCAGGGACGGTGACTTCTTTCTCGCCGACGGATTGACACACGTCGTCTGGCGTTACCGCGCGGCCGATATGACCCCCGTAAATTTCGCCAGGGTGGGCAAGCCTTACCTCGGGACTCTCGACGAGGCAGGCAACGACGACGAGCACTTTCAGGGACCGGACGACGTGGCCGTCGATGCGGCCGGCAACATCTGCGTGCTCGACGGTGAGTCGGTGAAGGTCTACGCCAAGGACGGCACTTTTGTCGAGAAGGTAGCCAGGGACGGCTTCCCGTCGAAGAAGACGCAGGTTCCGCCGGCGATCGTGGCGGCCGCGAAGAACCCACGCGCGCTGAAGTTTCCCCATATGCTGCGGGTGGACTCCGTCGGGCGACTCTACCTCAAAGACTGCGGAGGCGAGGGATGGGACCCCTTCATTGTTAGCGACGTTGAAGGGAAGACGTTCGAGCGCCGAAAGTTCCCCTGGGGCCACGGAACGGTCAACAACTACAACTGCGTCGACTCCGACGGCAACTGGTACGTCGCCCTGAGGAACGGCCGGCAGACTCCCGAAATGATCTGGAAGTTTTCCCCCTCCGGCGAGCGGCTCAAGTTCGGCGATCGGGATCATATCTCCGTCGCCTTCGACGAGCCGGCCAGGAACAAGACGGCTCCCGGGGATGTAAAGGGCATCTTCGTCACGCCCCGCGGCGATATCTACGTGGTCAATACCGTAGAAAAGTGGAGCGGCGCCGATTTCCTGGGGAGCGATTTCCACTACGGTGACCTTTTCGATAAGGGCGACCAGTACAACTGCACGCGCGTGGACGTCTATGGCCCGGATGGAACGCTCAAGAAAACGAATCTCGTCCGCAGCCAGGGCCTGAACGACGTGGCCGTGGACCGCGACGGGAACATCTACGTCATTGAAGCGACGATGTACCATGGCGCGCATCAGCGCAGCATTGCCAAGGGAGGCCGCCACGGCGGCCCGCTGGAGTTCTCCTACCTCACGCCGGAGCAGGCGAACCTCGATCCGGAAACCGAGGACAACAAGCGATTCAGCCTGACTGCCAGGCTCATGAAGTTCTCGTCCGAAGGCGGCGTCCGCGACGGCGAGGGCGGTCGGCCACAGCTCTGGAGCTACGCCGGGGTCTCGGGCCTCTCGCCGTGGGGTTGCGGCGCCGAGTGTCCGGCCGGGCAGATTTGTATCGACGCCGACGAGCGGATATGGGTCCCCGACACCTTCCTCTACTGCGTGAAGGCGATCGACAAGGCGGGCAACGAGATCATTCGCGTCGGCAAATACGGCAACGAGGACTGCCTCGGCGGCGGCGGCGACCGGAGACTCGAGGGAGCCAATATCATCATCGATCCGGAGATCCCCCTGGCGCGGCCATCGGGCATGGCGGTCTATGAGGACCGGCTCTTCCTATCCGACATGTACGCCCACCGTGTGCTGCGCTGCAAACTGGAATATGCAGAGAGAAAGGAAGCTCCGATCAAATAGACGGCGACCGGATTGCGCGCTGGGACCGCAAGAAGGTAATGTACCGACACAAAGCAGCATACGGTTGGGTTGCGCTCACTGCGCTCGTCTCGTGGCAGCTTCCGGCCCGCGCGGACAACTGGCCGCAGTGGCGTGGACCCGGCGGTGACGGTATCTGCGCCGAGCCGGAGGTGCCCGTGACGTGGGCCGAAGGGTCCGGCATCGAATGGAAATGCCGCCTTCCCGAGTGGGGAAACAGCACCCCGGCTATCTGGGGCGACGCGGTCTTCGTGACCAGCCATGTCGACGATCAGAGGCTCGTGCTCTTGCGGATCGACAAGCAGTCGGGCCGCATGGCCTGGAACCGAGAAGTCGGACGCGGCAGCGCCCCGCAAACCACGTCCCCCTCCCGAGGCAAGTTCATGTTCCACCGGGAGCACAACCTCGCCAGCCCTTCGCCGGTCACGGACGGGAGAGTCGTCGTGGCCCACTTCGGCAACGGGGATCTGGCCGCGTACGATTTCGACGGGCAAAGACTGTGGCACCGTAATCTCTGCCGAGACTACGGCCGGTACACCAGTCTGTGGGGACACGCCAATAGTCCCGTACTTTTTGGTAACCTGGTGGTCTCGGTGTGTATTCAGGATCCCTGCGACAACCTGTTGGACCCTCCCGGAGCCAGCTACGTGGTGGCCCACGATAAGCGGATTGGCCGAGAGGTATGGAAGACGGCGCGGACAACCGGGGCCACACGTTACGCGGCCGATGCGTATGTAACGCCCCTACTCCGGAAAGCCAACGACCGCACCGAGTTAGTGGTCGCCGGCGGCGAGTGGCTCGACGCCTACGACCCGGGCACCGGCAAACGACTCTGGTACTTGCCCGGCTTGACCGGCAAGGAGTTGGCCCGCAGCCCGGTTGCTGCCCACGGCATGATTTACAGTGCGCAAGGGCTTGGCCGAGCCCTTTTGGCGATCCGGCCCGGCGAAGACGGCCAACGAGCACAAGACGACGTGGTCTGGACTTTCGGCAACGTCGGCTGGGACGTCCCGTCGCCGGTTGTCTTGGGTGAATGGCTCTTCCTGGTGGACAACATGGGGATCGCCTGTTGCCTCGACGCCCGTACCGGAGAAGTGTTGTGGAAACAGCGGTTCCGGGGCCGCCACCGCGCGTCGCCCATTGCCGCGGAAGGTCGCATCTACTTCTTGAACACCGAAGGTCTGACGGCCGTCGTTTCCGCTTCCTCCACCTTCGAAAAGCTCGCCGAGAACCAACTGGACGACCACACCTACGCCTCGCCGGCCGTCTCGGAGGGGAAGCTCTTCATCCGTGGCCGGAAGTGGTTGTACTGTATTGGTCCGAGCAGAGGAGCTTCGCGATGAACGCATCTGTTTCGGGCCGCGAGTTTCTGGTGGCGCTCGCGCTGTTGAGCTTGTTTGTGTTCGGCGCGGTGCCTAGATCTCTAGGGGCTGCCGTGACTATCGTGGTCCAACAGAGACTGAGCGGATATGACGGCTGCCGGGCGGCGCGGATCAAGCCGACGCGATGGAAGACGTGGTGCGGCGGCCTCGCGGTGGGCACCCGGAAACTGCAGTACGACACGGACCGTCGATTGCTGCTCGCCTTCGGCGGAATCCGGAAAGAACTAAGGAAACAGTTTCGATTTTGCTCTGTTCACGGTCTTCTCCTCCTTACGGAATCGGGCAGACGTGCTCTGCCGCGTGCGTGAGCTTGACGGCCACAATCCGACGGTTCTTACGATCGGCCACGTAGACGGTGTCTCCGGCCACGGCTACCGCGTTGGGAAAGCCGAAAGGAATGGCGGGCGAGGGAACGGCACTTTTCGGGCCGGCGGAATCAGCGTTGCCGTAGGCACCGAACCGCGCGATCTCATTGCCCGCGCCGTCCACCACGCCGATCGAGAACCGGAACACGTCGGGCACAAACAGGCGTCCGTAATCGTCCATGTCGAAGCGGCTGGTCATGCACGAGCAGGCTGGGTCGCCCCAGCTCTCGGTACGGTTGGCACACAGGCCGAAGCCTCGGTAACGCCACCGCGCCCCCTGGCACCACACCACGATCTTGAAATAGGCAGTCCGGTACTGCTTGGCCTCGGCGGGGATGCCTTGGGGACGTGGGTTGTCTCCTGCGGTGGGTTGGCCGCCGATGAAGAACCTCCCTCCTTCGGAACCGAACTTGAAGATCGAGCCGTAGTGGTAAAGGTAGAAGTTGAGGTACATCCGACTCCAGGGCGGGTCGGGAAGGGCGCGGTGCGGCAGCGTGTACCAGCTTGAGCGAGCCGAGTAGCACGTGAACCAGGCCAGTGGCGGGACCCTTCCCTCGAAGGGCTTGGGGTAAAGCGCGCCGAGGTCCTGGACGTTGATCCCGACATACAGATTGCCCGCCCGGTCCACCGCCACGCCGTTGGCCGAATCGGGCGGAATGTTCTCCAGGACGGCGCCCTTGAACCTACCGTCGGCGCCGAATCGCCACAGGTGCATCGGTTCGGTGTTGTTGTCCTGGAAGACGTAGACGTCGCCGTCGGGTGCCACGCAGAGCCCGCGCACGCCCACGTGGGGCAACCCCGCGCGGTACTTCACTTCGATCTTGTGGCTGCCCGTGCCCGCGAAGGGCAACGGCTTTCCTTCGGGCGAGAGACGCAGTAGTTCGTCCGTGCCATAGCCGCTGAGCACGTAGAGGTTGCCCTGGCGGTCCACCACCGCCTCGGACGCTTCGAGGAAGTTCTCGATCGCGTCGGTCTGCAGATCGACGCGGCGGATCGTGCGCGAGAAATCACCCACGTACAACCGCTCACGCTTCGGATCGACGTCGAGAAACAGCGGCCCGCGAAACCCTGTAGAGCCTTGCCCCAGTACGTCCTCGCCGACAACAAGCTTGTCACCCTCATCGGTGATCGGCAGCAAGGGGCTGGGCTCCTGCCAACCCGGGTCGTAGCCCAGCCAAAGCTTGGGCGGCTCCCCCCCGGCATCGAGAGCGAAGACGGGATATCGCCCGTGGAAATCTAGTCGGGCGAATTCCTGGCCGCCCACGGCCTTGTCGAATTTGATCAATGCGAAAGGCTGCCACTGCCGCCCCTCGGGCCGCGTGAGCACGTACATGGTGCTACGGGCCGGGTGGACACAGACCTGCCAGGGGTTCTGCACTTCCGTCTCACCCAGGAATTTGCCGGATGCGTCGAAGACGGCGATGCGGTCATTGCCGGCGTCGACGACGTAGACGTTTCCCTTCGGATCGACGCACAAACTGACCGGCGAGTTCAAATGGGTCGCGTCGCACCCGGGTTGGTCCGGGTGGCCGATCCACGGCTCCGGCCCGTCGTCACTCTGCCAGGTCAGACGTCCGACGGTGTGAATGCCTCGGGCCGGATCCCGCTTGGTTGCGTCGCGTCCCATCCCGACGAAGTAAAGCGCCTTTCCGTCCGGGCTGACGGCAAGCTGCTGAGGCCGAAGCCCAATCGAGTAGCGCCCGTGCGGCCCCAGCGAAGGCCCGATGAACCCCACCTCTTCTGGCGTGCTTCCGTCGTTCTTGAGCACGAGCACGTGGCGCGGCACGGATTGGTCGGTCCAGTTGTTGCCACCCGAAGCGAAGACGATCCATCCCTCGTTGGTGACTGTCAACTGCTGGCGCCGAATGCCAGACAGGAAGGGAGCGAAGTCGGCCGTGTAAGCCTGGTAGACCAAAGGCACCCGGGATCCGTCGGCGAGCGTCAGCGGCTCGATGTCCTTGAGCTGGCTGCTGGTCAGGTTCGCCGGCGGCGGAAGGATCGTGCGCAGGTATTTCCCCTCTCGACTGAGGACGTAGACGCTTGCCCCGCCCGCCTTGTCACGATTGGCCAGCACGTAGACTTCTCCATCAGACGCCACCCCAAGGGCGGTCGGCGGCGCGAGGCGGCCCGCGGCGCCGGGAATCATGCGGTCGAGGTCGGCTCCCAGCCCGGTGCGAACACGGACGCCGCAACCTCTCTGCTCAACGGGCCGGCCGTCGTCGTCCTTGCCGTCCCAGGTCAATTCTTGCTCAAGCGAGTCCTTCTCAAACGGCGGAGGCGCGTGCCTGCCCAGCAACCCCGCCGCCAGATGACGCACGACCCTACCCTTACCGTCCAAAATTGCCACCTCGACGTCCGTAGGCTCCTTTGTCGCGAAGGTGATGCGAAGCCCTTGAAGGGTCTTCTCGACACGCGGCTCCTCGGCGAAGGCGGCCCCGGCCGCCTTGCCGCGCACCGCAAGGGGCGCTTCGTAGATCTCAGCTCGGGCGTCGGCCGCAGCCGCCACGAGCGCCAGCAGCAGTCCTGCAGAACCAATCGAGCTGGCCATCGTTCCCATGTTAGATGTCTCCGATGTGAGGTCGGTACGTTTACCATTACCGGATTTCGCGCGCGTTCGTACGTCCGCCGGGACTTGCTTCCGGTGTCGCAGATTGTCATTGGTAGTGTTTGCGTCGGTGAAAGTCAAATTCTTAGGGATGACGCAAAGGCAATGTCGCCTTTCGCTCCGCGAAAGTAGCGTTTCTTTCGCGGAGCGAAAGACGACTATGGGGTCTTGGAATGCCTTCTGCCGGGCATATCGGGCATCGCCCGCGCCGCGGCCCTATACCCCTCGGCGCGGATCATGGTCTGCGGCGCGGATCACGTGTACGGCTGGCAGGAGGGCTACGAGGGCATCCGCTCACCCGCCTTCGTGGCCTCGGCCAAAGAGCCCCGCCGCACGACGGTCCAGCACCGCGGCAAGCAGACCTCGCGCGTGGTGCTCGATTGGAGCAGCCATTTGCCCGAAAGGGGGCCAACAAGCGGAGATTACTAGTGCGGGGGGGTAACGTACAGCTCGCGTTGTGCCACAAGGATGGGGGGTGAAATTTTCGCATCGAGAGGAGGGGAGCGGGAACCCGATAGGGGTTCTGGTGGGTTTGGGCGGAACGGCGCTACCGAGAGAGCTTGCCGAGACTTGCGTCGGGCCCGGTACGATTTCGTCTCTTTGAGGCGAGGAATTCCATTCGGGGTGACACCAAGCTGACACCGCCGTTTGGTATCCTAGGACGTGCTGATCGCCGATAGCATTCGCCTATTGGGGCTGCGACAATGCTCGCTGAATCTACGGTGTTCGTCGTGGACGACGACGAGACGGCGCTGGCGTCGATGCGCTGGCTGTTGGAGTCGGACGGCCTTGCGGCGGAGACGTTCTCCTCCGCGAAGGAGTTCCTCCTGTCCGACGGTCCGGACCGTCCTGGGTGCCTCGTCTTGGACCTGCGAATGCCGGGCATGGACGGCCTGATGCTGCAGGAGAAGCTGAGCGAACGGGGCACCCATCTTCCGATCATCTTCGTCTCCGGCTGTGGCAACGTATCCCAATGTGCCAAAGCCATGAAGAACGGCGCCGTGGACTTCCTGGAGAAGCCGGTCGACGATGGGAAGATGGTGAGGCTGGTCCGTCAGGCCCTAGAGGAGGATCGACAAAGGCGTTTGGCCGACGCGAGAGCCGCCGAGATCGCGGCACGCATCGCTCGCCTCACGCCGCGAGAACACGAAGTAATGCATCTGCTGCACGAGGGCGATGCGATCAAGACGATTGCTGCGCGGTTTCATATCAGCTTCCAAACGGCCGCCAAACACCGGTCCCGTGTCTTGGCAAAGCTGGACGTGAATAATGAGGCGGCGTTGGTACGGCTGCTCGCCAACTACCCGCTCCACGAGTGATCGGCCACGGCATGGCGCCCGGCGCGCCGTGCGACATATTCGCGTGCAACGAAGATATCCAGTCGCCGATTTAGGGTGTATACTCACCTATGAGGTCATACCGACTGGCAAGGTGTCATTGCCGGTGATGCCCCTTCGCCCTCCGCACCGGGGACTCGGTGTGCGGAGGGCGATTTTCTCGCCTAGGGCGGTCGCCCGGATTGCGAATCACGCGCCGGCCTTATCGCGGTTTTGAGCTCATCCAGGCCGCCGGACGCTCATTCAATGGATCGGATCATTACATTCCGAAAACCTCGTTGATTACGCAGGGCTCCCGGATTGCCCGGTTATTGCGACATATTCGCATACCGTGTGCTCAAGGCGTAACCCAGACTTTCGTAGTCCGATGGTAGCGGCGGGGCTCGGTGCAGCCTTCCGTTCCGGCCGCAGCACGGACCGTGCGGAAAATGATCGAGACGTCGAGCGCCCGTGCATCATCGGTTGATCGGGCCCCCGTGCCAACGCAGATCAACAGGCACGTCAGACGCAACGCGAGAGACGACATGAGACACATCAGCACGAAGTTCGTCATCGCGGTCGGAGCCCTCGGCGCCGGCTTCGCGGCTCTCTGCCTTTACAGCTCGTGGGTTGAGGCCCGGCAGGATACGGAAGACCTGCTCACCAGGAACGCGGAACTGGCCCTGGAATTCAACCAGGCCATAAGGCATTACATCGACCATGCGACTGAACCTCAGATGGATAAGTTGTCAGGAGGGACGGAGGGCATAGAGGGGCGCTGCCTTCGCTGCCACGGTCTCTCGAAGGGCGCGCCGGCGCCGCTGCCTACCCGCGACGGACGCGAAGGTGGACTCCGTGGCGCCGCGGGAGACGTCATCGGGATGGACGTAGTCGGCGTGCCCTTAATCTCGATCGCGCAGGAGGCCGCGGAGCACGGTCTCCCTCAGATGGGAAGGGCGGCCCTGTGGCTGCTTCTTCTGCTCGGTGGGGTTCTACTAGCCTTCCGGCGGATCGTGGCAGGGCGCCTGGCCGAGGTCACGCGGCACTTCCGCGAGGCCGCGAGGCCCGATCGCGCGGGGCTGTTGGAACCCATGGCCGTTCGCGGCAACGACGAAATCGCCGAGCTGGCCCGGTGCTTCAACACGCTGGTCGAAACAGAGCACGCCGCCCACCGTGAGCTGGAACACGAAGTCCGGGAGCGGACCAGGAAACTCGACTGCCTTTACGGCCTGTCGAAGCTGGTGGAAGCTGACGGTGCCACGGTGGATACCATTGCCGGGGCGCTCGTGCGGCTGCTCGCCGAAAGCTCGCGGTATCCGCAGGTCGCGTGCGCGCGGGTCACCGTCGAGGACAAGGAGTATGCGACCGACGGCTTCGGCGAGACGGAGTGGATGATGTCCAGCCCGATCCGCATCTGCGGCCGTCCGGTGGGACGAGTGGAGTTGGCCTACGTCGCCGACAAAGGGGAGGCCGACGAAGGTCCGTTTCTCGATGAGGAGCGAGCGCTGCTCGACGCGGTTGCCGAGCGCTTGGGCCGAGTCATCGATCGGCTCCGGGCCGAGGCGGCGTTGCGAGAGAGCGAAGGCCGATTCAAGACCCTGTTCGAGTCTTCCTGCGACGCTTTGATGACGGCCACGCCCGAAGAGGGTTTCCTCTCCTGCAACGCGGCCACCGTAGAGTTGTTCGGATGCCGCGACGAAGAGGACTTCGTTTCGCTTTCGCCGGCCGAGCTGTCGCCGGAGTACCAGCTCGACGGAGAGCCCTCGCGCGAGAAGGCCCAACACATGATGGCGATGGGTTTGAAGAAAGGCTCCCATTTCTTCGAATGGAAACACAAGCGGGTAGACGGCACGGAGTTCGACGCGACCGTGCTGCTCACCAGGACGCAACTCAAGGGGAAGACGATTCTGCAAGCGACGGTCCGTGACGTCACCGAGCAGAAACGGCGCGAAGAAGAGTTGGCCCGCTTGAATCGCGAGCTCATCGAAACCTCTCGCCGAACCGGCATGGCGGAAGTCGCCACCGGAGTGCTGCACAGCGTAGGGAACGTGCTCAACAGCGTCAACGTCTCGGCCAATCTGGTGATTGAGAAGCTCCGCACGGATCATGGTGGCAAACTGTGCAAGACGGCCGACATGCTCGACGAGAATGTCGAACGGCTGGCCGAGTTTTTTTCCACGGACAAGCGCGGGCGCCAGTTGCCTCGCTACCTCCGAACGCTGGGCACGCACCTGAGCGAAGAGAACGATAACGTCCGGCGGGAGCTTGCCGCGCTGCTGGAGAAGATCGAGCACATCAAGGAGATCGTATCCATGCAGCAGGCTTACGCCCACGTCTCCGGAGTCAAGGAGGCGGTCCGCCTGGACGAGCTGCTCGATGCGGCGTTGAAGCTCAACGACGCAAGCTTCGTGCGGCACAACGTCGAGATCGTGCGAGAGTACGAGGAGTTTCCTCCGCTTCTGCTCGACAAGCACGCCGTGCTGCAGGTGCTCGTCAACTTGATCAGCAACGCCAAGCACGCCGTCAAGGAGTCACCCCGCGAGGATAAGCGCGTCACCTTGCGCATCAAGCGATCCGACGGCCAGCGAGTCGCCGTCGAAGTGGTCGACAACGGCGTCGGCATCTCGCCGGAGCACCTGGAACGGATCTTCGAGTACGGCTTCACTACGAAACCGGGAGGGCACGGATTCGGCCTGCACAGCAGCGCGCTGGCCGCACAAGAGCTCGACGCCTGCCTGACGGTTCACAGCGACGGGCCCGGCCGCGGTGCGCGGTTCTGCTTGAACTTGCCCTTGACCATCGAGGAGGACGCACTATGCCCAGTATAGACCAAGCGCGCCTACCGCGAATTCTGGTCGCGGACGACAATCGGGCCATCCACGAAGACTTCCGCAAGATCCTCAACGCGGGCACCTCGTGTGCGAGCCTGACGGACCTCGAAGCGGAGTTGTTCGGTGAAGACGAGCAGGTCGACTCGCAACCGAAGTACCGAATCGATGATGCCTACCAGGGTGAAGAGGCCCTGGAGAAGGTCATCCGAGCCAGGGACGCTGACGACGCCTTCGACGTGGCATTCGTCGACATGCGGATGCCGCCGGGGTGGGACGGCGCCGAAACGATCGAGCGCATTTGGCAGGAAGACCCGGAAATACAGATCATACTCTGCACAGCGTATTCCGAGTATTCCTGGGCCGACCTCTTCTCGAGATTCGGCGGCAGAGACAATCTGCTGTTTCTCAAGAAGCCGTTCGACAATTCGGAAGTCCAGCAGGCTGCCGCCGCACTCACGGAGAAACGCCGTTTGGCCGAGCAGGCCAGGCTCCGGATGGACGAACTCAAACAGATGGTGGAAAGACGCACGGCCGAGCTGCGCGAGAAGGAGGAGCAATTGCGGCACCGGCAGAAGCTCGAAGCCATCGGCTCGCTGGCCGGCGGCGTGGCCCACGAGTTCAACAACGTGCTGCAGGCCATTTCGGGCTACACCAAGTTCGCCATGGAGGAACTGCCACCGGACGGGGAGCCGTATCAGGACCTCAAGCAGGTCGTGGCTTCGACGGAGCGCGCAGCGGCGATCACCCGCCAATTGCTGAGCTTCAGCCGCCGTGAACCCGTACAGCGCAAGGCCGTTGAGCTGGCAGGTCTGGCGTCGAAGGCGGCCGAGATGCTGCGCCCGCTCCTGGGTGAGAGCATCCAGCTTCACGTTTCCTCAGACGGTGCGCCAACCCCGATCCAGGCCGATCCCTGGATGATTGAACAAGTCTTGATGAACCTCTGCACCAATGCGCGAGACGCGATGCCGTCCGGCGGGGAGATCCGCATCTCGACGTCGGCCGTCACGCTCCCGGATCGGCGAGGCCGAAGTAACCCCCGGCCTAATCTTCCACCCGGATCGTATGCCGTACTGAACGTGACGGACACCGGTTGCGGCATGCCTAAGGAAGTCATGGGGAGGGTATTCGACCCCTTCTTCACGACCAAAGAAGTAGGGAAGGGGACCGGGCTCGGATTGGCGGTCGTGCACGGGACGGTCCAACAACACGGAGGGGCCGTCCTTGTCGAAAGCGAGCTGGGAGAAGGAAGCATTTTTCGGATCTACTTGCCGCTGCGGCAACGCGAAGCACCCGTTTCACAGGAGCGTGCTGATGAGACTTTCCCGGACGGCAGCGAAACGATCCTGGTTGCTGAAGACGAGCAGGTGGTCCGCGACGTCGCAGTTCGAATCCTGGAGAGGGCCGGATACGTCACGGTGCAGGCCGAAGATGGCGAGGATGCAGTTCGGTTACTGGATGAGCACGGACCGGAGATCTCGTTGGCCTTGCTGGACGTAGTCATGCCGAAGGCGTCCGGGCACGACGTATACCGGCACATCCGCCGGGCGTATCCGCACGTGAAGGCCGTGTTCTGTACCGGCTATGACCCGGACGCGCACCAAACCGATTTCATCAAAGAGGAGCCGGACGTGGCCCTGGTCGAAAAGCCGTTTTCCTCTGCGGCGTTGCTACGGACCGTGCGACAGTTGCTTGACAACCCCGGCACGCCAGCCTTCCCGACGACCAAGCTTGCCCCTCACAGAGCGCCTTGTGTCGCGTGCGAATCATAGCGAGGATCATCCCGACATGAATGAAGACCAGTATCGAGCATTGGTGGTTGACGACGAACCGCTGGTGAGGCAGCTCACGATGCGGGCGTTATCAAGGCGAGGTTTTCGCTGCGAGCCGGCCTCGGACGGCGCACAGGGCGCCGCAATGGCCGCTTCGACGGCCTACGACGTCGTCGTGACCGACCTGCAAATGCCGAATCAGCACGGTCACAGCTTGGCGGTCGAGCTATTGGCGCACGAGCGTCGACCGGCGGTTGTCATCGTCACCGGTCTTGCTGAGCCCAAACTCGCAAAGGACCTTCTGGCCAGAGGCGTGGACGATGTTCTTTTCAAGCCGGTTGACTATGACTTCCTCGCGGCGAAAATAGAGGCGATCATACAACGCCGGCGGGACCACCTACGGCTTGTCGAGCAGAGCGGCAGCCCGCACCGAGTCTTCGACGGGCAGACGTTCGAGGGAGCCAAGCCGGCGACTCACGGCAACGGGGGACCTCGGGCCGAGCGATCGGACATCGAAGCCAAGCTCGCCCATCTGTCGAAAATCCTGCCGGTCTCACAGGCAGCGTTCGACGTCTTCAATATGACGTCTACGGAGAAGTATGAGACCGTAGAGATCGCGGCCGCCATCGCCCGAGACGCGTCGCTGAGCGCCGACATTCTCCGCCTGGCCAACAGCGGCTTCTACAATCCCTCCGGCGCCAAAATCACGGCGTTGGAGGAGGCCGTCGTGCGGATTGGGCAAAAGCGGATTGGCGATTTGGCTCTGGCGAATACCACCATGGCAGCCCTGACCACCAGCGTGCTCCCGTGGCTGAATACTGATTTGGCCTGGCGCCGGAGCATCGCGGCCGGCGTGGCAGCCGACCTGCTGCTCGAACGTACCAAGAGCAAAGAAGTGGAAGAGGGCCTCTTCCTTAGCGCGATCATGCACCCATTAGGCAGAATCGCTTTAGCGATGCTCTACCCTCACGAGTATCAAAGGATGGTCAAGGAGTGCGGCGATCGAGGTGAAACCCTGGCAGATCACGAGAGACGGGACTTCTCGATCTCGCATGGAGAGATCGTAACGCTTCTCTTCCGCAGGTGGGACATCCCTTCGTCCGTATGTGAACCACTTCCCTATGTAACGCACAGGTATGCGGCGTTGAACGCGCTGCGAGAGCCTCTGCGCACAAAGGCGGAACTGCTGAAACTGGCAATCCTGATTGGACGACTCGCTATCCAGAAATGGGAGCCGTGGGACGCTGTGGACTTTCCTCCCGAACCAATGCTGAAACGATTGGGGATCGAGTCACTTCCAGAACTTGTGAAGGAGACCAAGGCGGATTCTGCTGCAATTGTCCAATTCGCACCACAACCATCCCGCGTGAAGGGTAACGCCGCAAAGGTGAACGAATCCACCGAGCCCTCGCACGAGCTCTCCTACTGCAACGTCTCCGCGGGACCTTTCGACTTCCTAGCGGCACTGCTCTCCTCCACCGGAATCAATCTGACTCCGTGCGATCCTGACGCTCTCGATTTAGCAAGCGGCGTTTTGGTCAACTCCATCGCGACGCCTGCTACAAGGTTGGCTTCGCTGGTCAACCCACGAGTTAACGACGGGAAGCGAGTCATCTTGACCGATGCCGAAAACACCGATCGGTTCGTCCCATACGGCCGGGTACTTCAAACGCCCATGGCGTTCGGTCTACTGCGGTCAGCGTGTGCAAAGATCGCGCGGGTGAACCAGACGACGACTAGACATACCGAGTCAGCGGGGGCTACGACTTCAACCGTTTCGCTCGACTTCCCTTCCGATTAAGTGCCTCATCTGGCCGTCCTCACGCCTCCAGCAATCCTGCAAACTGCCCCCGGTTGCCGGCCTGGCAGGGAACCTCACCGCGACGGCTCCAACGGCCGGACGGCGAAGTCGGTCAGCGTCGCCGAGCGGCTTTCGCGCTGGCCACCGAGTACGTAGCGGACAAGCGTCTCGGAGGCGATCGCCACTGCCAAGAGCACGAGGTTGCGGGCCAGCGGATACTCGCACACGTCGCCCGCCACGTCGCCGGGAACGCGGTACTGCTCGTCCCAGACGACCTCGCAATAGTCGGCGTGCAGGCCGACGTGCAGACAGGCGAGTCCGGCCCCGCGGCAGTGGTCCTGGACGGTGCGGCGCGAGGCGGAGTTGTCGAACGTGTCGACCACGACGTCCGAGCCGGCCAACAGCTTTCGGGCGTTCCGTTCGGTCAGTTCCTTGGTCACGGCGTCGATTTCGACCTCCACCGTGCGGAAGAGCCGGTTCCGCAGGACCTCGGCCTTGCGCGCGCCGACCTCGGCCAGGCCGTAGAGCTGGGTGCCCACGTTGTGCTCCTCGACGCGGTCGTGGTCGATCGCCCGGAGCCGGCGGAAGCCCTGGTGCGCGAGGTTGTCGGCCAAGAGCGACCCCAGGGCCCCGGCCCCGCACAGCGTCACCAGCGGCTCGGCCAGCCGGACGACCTCGTCGGAGCCGCGGTAGAACTCCTCATGCAGGAACGTTCTGGCCATCCTCGTACGTCTCCCGGTCTTTGTCGTAGACCACGACCATACCCTGGGGGAGAAGCTCGCAGGCCGCGAGGTTCACGCCGTCGGATCGGTCGTGGTCGAAGCGGAAGGCCGCCGGCCGGCCGTCGCTCTCGATCAGGCACAGAAGCGGCTTGCCCAGCGAGCTGGTCCACGCCCGCATGGTCCGCACGTCGCGCGCGCTCGGCTCGGGTAGGGCGGCGGGATGGGTGTGGTAGAAACCAACCACGTCGCCGCGGTCCTCCTCACGCTTGAGCACCCAGGCGGCGTCGAACTCGACGCTCGCCGGGCCGCCTCGGGTGGGACGCCGCCGCCGGGCGACCCAGAAGGGCCCCTGGCGCCGGCCCACCAGCGTCCAGCACCGCTCGTTCACGGATTTCGTGGGGGATGGATTCGCCAATACTCTTCCTCGTCGATGCCGTAGTTCCCGTTGCCCACGGGGAAGATCGCACCGTCCCGGTCGCCCTCGCGGAGCACCCCCACGAGGCTCGCCAGGTCGAACTTGCGGTCCTCGCCGCTGAGGCAAATGCCCGCCACGTGAACGGTCAGGTCGCCCTTGTCGACAGAGGAGGTGTGCTGCCGGCCTCCGATCGTGTAGGTCACGCGGTAGCTGTCGGCCCGCTCGAGGTAGTCGACCAGCCGGGCCCCGGCGTGGGACAGGGTCTCGCGCAGCCGGCGGCGGACCGGATCGGCGTCGCCTGCCCCAAACTGCGGCTCGGCCTCGGCCCGGCGGCTCCGACGGCGGTGGGGGGGATTGCGCCGCGAGGCCCGGTCCTCGGGCTCCTCGTCCGGGGGCCGGACGAGCTGCCAGTAGTTCAGCTCGTAGGCGGCCCGCTCTTCGGCCGTCAGACGCGGCCGGTCCAGATCCTCCGGCGGGACCCGCTCGTCCAAGGCCCGGCGGAGATAGGCCGCCGCCCCGGGGTCGTGCCGCGGGTCGAGCTGGTCGAAGCAGAAGGCCGCCCCGTCAAAACGGGTTGTGACCACGTCGAACGTCCGCACCTCCTCGGCCAGCTCGATGGGCACGAGGCCCTCGATGCGCACCCGACGGTCGCCAAAGCTGGCGGCCGAGCCGTACCACTTCGCCCCCTCCCGAAGGCACACCACCAGTCGCACGGCCGGGAACAGGTCGAGGTAGCGGCGGCGCTCGGCCAGGCTGGCCGGACGCACGAGCCGGGCCCGGGTGTGGGAGACGGGCCGGAACACCCCGATGCCCTCGAAATCGTCCGGGCGAGTGCGGACCCGGCACACGACGCCGCCGATCCGCACCCGCACCTCCCCCCCGCGCACGGCCGGGGCGAGGAACTCGCCGGCGAGGAACCGCTCCTCCTCGGCGGCCAGGCGGTCGACCAGCTCGGCCACGTCGGGCTTGTTCGGCTTGCGCCTGGACCGGGTCATGTTCCGAGAATGCCCCCCAACAGCGGCGGCAACCGCGCCGCAGTCGCGGCGCATAGGGAGAAAAAAACGCCCGCGCGAGTTCCAAGAGCGGCAAAACAATCTATCGCGGGGCCAGTGGCCGCCGCGACCCGGATGGTTTGTAAGCTCTTGCGGTCGGGCGCGGGACATGCGTATTCTAGCCCGTCTTCCCGGCGGCGGCAAGACAACGTCCGGCGAGCAGCCACGAGGTCTACCTCCGACCCCGCCGGGGGCGTCTTGCGCGCGGACCGCATCCGGGGCGGTCGCGCCACACGGGTTTGGCCCCGCCCTATGTCCAAAACCGTTCTCGCTCGGGCCGCGGGCGGGCGGGTCGATCCAGGCCGTCCAGCGCTCGACCGATCTTCCCAAACAGTTCGTTCAGGCGATCGGCGCTCAGGGCGTCCTTCTTGCCCGACCTGTACTCGGCCAACAGATGGCGGGCGTCCTGGAGGACGGCTTCGACATTTCGTGCCGCGGGGTGCTGTTGGCGACCGATCAACGTGGCCAATTCTTCCAGGAGTTGCACAAGGGATTCGAGGTTTACCCGCCGCGAACCCAGTCGAAGGCGACGCTTGTCGTCGAGCTTCGTCAACAGCTTGCGGATCTCAGCGACGATGTCCTCGATTGTGCGGGGCTTGGGCGAAGGCCGCAACGATTTGGCTAGTCTTCGACGGGGAAACGTCGCCTTGCCTCCCCGCATGCCCCCGTCTGGTGCGACCAAGGCAAAGCACTGCAGACTGGCCGCGCTTAGCGCCGGCGCGGCCTCGGCGAGCATGTCCCAGCCGTCGGCAGGTTCCACGGGCTGGATGACGTGCTCCTGTCGGCCGCCCTGGTTGACCACCTCCGAACGGTCCACGGCGACGTAGGCCGTGAAGCGGGAAAGGACGTGCGTGGCGAGGGACGTCTCGACGATTCTCTTGGCCAGTGCTTCGGGTTCTCTTGTATTGCCGGCGGCATAGCGGTCCTCCAGCTCACGGACCTTGGCCCGGCCCCACAGACTGCGAAGCGTATCTGCCGGTTGCTCCCGGGCGATCACCTCGTGCGCCCAGGGGTTGCCCGACGCATCGAGGCCCTTGATGCGCAGACGCAGCGACGAGACATCGCCATCAAATCGGCCGAAGATCGTCACCGGCCGGTCGACGAACAGGTCCGGCAATCGTGATGGAGCCAAGCTATCGGCAACCAGATCACTGCCGACCGGCTCGAGCTGAAGCTGCGTCAGCGCTGGTGCGCCGATCGCGCGGTGGATATGATCCATAGCCTCGTCGAGCCGGTCCTCGGATTCCACCAGGTCGCAGCTCCCACCGCCCAAGTCGGCCAACCTGCGCAGGAACCCGGCGTTGACGGCCCGGTCGATACCCAGCGTGTAGATTCGCGGAATCGCGGTTCCGGCCGATCGCTTCAGTGCCTTGATCACGGCGTCCTCGCCGGCGACCTGCCCGTCGGTGACCAGCACGAGGACCCGTTCGCGGCCGGGGCCGCTGCCCGAGAGATGCTGCACCGCGGACTCCAGCGCCGGGCCCATTTCGGTGCCGCCGCGGGCGTCGATTTCGCCGAGCCACTCGATCGTCCGCCAACGGGCGCGGTTCGTGGCTTCGACCAGCTTCTCCCCGGCATGAGGCGGCACCGCGATCACGTTGTCGAACGCCAGGACGGTAAACCGATCTTGTTCGAGCAGTGTGTCGATCATGCGGCCCACGGCGCGGCGTGCCGCCACCATCTTCCACCCGCCCATGCTCCCCGAGCGGTCGAGCACCACGACCACGTCGCGGGGCGCGGGCTGGTTGTCGGCGGTGATTGCCGGGGGCACGATCGAAAGCGCCAGCGTGTCCGGCTCATCGGTTTGCCGGCTCGCCAGCAGCGTGGTCTGAACCGCCTCGGCGGCCACGGGGAATCGCAGAATGAAGTCGCGGTTGAGCCGTTCGCCCGGCTGGAGACGGATCGTCCATGGCGGGCCTTCCTCGGCGATCACGCTGTGCAGGCTCGACTGTATCCGGCCGGACCAGTCGTCGGCCGCGGCGTCCAGCCCGGCCGGGTCCAGCTCGACCGCCAGCGAAAGCCGCACCGGATTCGGAAAGCCCGGCAGCAGCACCGGCGGCGTAACGCGGGAGGCGTCGGGCACCTGATCGGTGTCGCTGGCCCAGCCGGCGCCAACCGACGGGCCGTCCAGCGGGATCCCCGGCACGTAGCGCGGGGCCACGACCAGGGGAAAGCGAAACGTGGCCTCGCCCGCCGAAACCGGCACGGGTCCGATCAGCGTCAGCTCGACCGACACCTCTTGCTTGGGCGGGACGTTGCCGACCCGCAGATGGAACGTGCCGCTGCGCTCCTCCTCGGCGATTGCCGCACGGTGGCCCGACTCGATGGCTTTCTGATAATCGGCCCGGGCCTGCCCCCGCTCCTTCAGCTCGCCCTCGACGATGCGGTCGGCAACGCGCATGCGGAACGTCGTCACCGCAGCCCGATCGGGCAGCGGGAAGATGTACGTCGCCTCCAGGGGCTCGTCCAGGGCGTTACGGAACGTCTGGCGAACGGTCACCTGCGCGGTCAGTCCGGCCAGCCGTGCCGACACATCCAGCGACACCAGCGGCAACCTGCCGCGCTCGGTCTCTAAGGCTCCGAAACCGGCGTCTTTGTCAACGTGGGCTTCCCTCGGAAATGCCATTTCGGGAAGCGGGTTTACCGTGCGAATCATGTCGGCTCCTTGTTCTCTTCGGTCGGGTGTTTTGGATCCGGTTCGTTTCTCTGTGTCTGCGACGCGCCGGTCGGCAGCAAGCCTGCCCGGCGCAGCGCTGCCAACAACTCCTCCAGCGCGGGGGCCAATTCGGCCGGCGCCAGCTCGCCGACGTGCCGCCAATCCGTCCCTTCCACGACCAGGGTTACGCCCGGCCGGATACCGAGGTGCACCGCCGCACGCGGCGAGATGGACTCCTCCAGTGGCGGTGAATCCTCGCTCGTTTGTTCCTTGGCCGGCGGCGCCGCGGGCGGCACGGCCCAGAACCGCCCGGCGCCTCGGTCCACCGCACTTTCACGCTTCTCCTCTCCCGGCACGGAGCGGGTGAGCAACTCGTCGGGCGATGGCGGCTCAGGCTCTGGCGGCGCTGGGACGGTTTCCCAGAAGCCCTCCGGCAGGCCCGCCCAACGGACGAGCCTGCGCTGGTCGGCTCCCGCCAGGGACTTCTGCACCTCCAAGAGCGACAGCCCAAGGGCTTGGAGCCTCTTGATCGCCACCAACTGAAGGACGTGCCGCCGGCCGTACAAGGCCGTGCGTCCTTGCATATCCGCCGGTTTGTCCAGCATCCCCAGGGTGGTGTAGTAGCGGATCGTCCGCCGGTCGGGCACGCTGCGGACCCGGCCCGATTGCTGAGCGTCGCAGCCAACGGCGTGCAGGGCCGCCCGGACCAACTCGGCCAACTCGTCGATTTTCCATCGTTCGCTCATGCCACAATTATACACTGTCATACAACAGTGTCAAGACGGGCCGCAAGAATTCTCGTTTTGCGGGGAATAGGGTGCCGGCGCGTGGCAATAAGTGCCTATTTGAGAACGACTTGCGACAAGATGCGAACGGCCGCCCATAACCCCCCCGACGGGGAACGGGCGGGCCGTATCTCACGCGCTCTTCCGCTCCGGCAGCGGGTAGTCCATGATCTCCATCAAGAGCTCGAGCTTCGAGGGGCGGGCGAGCATCGGCACGAGGTTCGGCAGCGCGTAGTAGTCGCCCGTGAACTGGAAGACGTCCACCTCGATCCCCTCGCGCCGGCACTGGTCCTCGATGAAGCTGCACCCGCCGGGCGTGCGCACGAGGCAGATCGACGGCTGGGCCTTCAGCTCCGCGCAGTACTCGCGGTAGGTCGGCACGAAGGGCGGCGGCGTGTTCTGCTGCTCGTCGGTGATCATGATGATCTGCTCGACGTACTGGCGCTTGCGCGTCATGTACTTCAGGGCCACGCCGCAGGCGGTGCAGCCGCCGGCCGTGATGCCGGCCATGGCCCGCTCCCAGTCGGCCAGGTCGTGGCCATCGGGCGTAATCTCGTAGGCCATGGTGTCGAAGGCGTAGGCGTACAGCTCCTTCTCGCAGATGGCCGAGACCATCGAGCCGATTTGCCTGCCCAGCTCGATGGCCTGTTCCATCGAGGCCGACTTGTCGACCAGCAGGGCCGTGGGGCGGCTGATGCGGCCCCGGGCCTTGACCTGGGTGTCGGCCACGTCCTCGAGCCGCTTGCGCAGGGCGTCGCCCGGCCCGGCGGCCTCGATGGCCTTCTCGGCCTTCAGGGCGCTGACTCGCGAGGCCGTCTTGGCCTGGTGGAGCTTGGCCTCGACCAGGGACTTGATCTCCGGCACGTCGAGCGCCCCGCGGCGCTTCAGCGAGCCAAGGTTGTTGATCAGCTCCTGCGGGCTCATCTGGTCGATCAGGGCCACCAGCACGGCCGGGGTCATTTGCCGGACGACCGTGGCCGCCACGCGGTACGGGATGCGGTGCTCGACGATGGCCGCGGCCTGGGCGGCCGGGCTGTCGGCCCGGGCCAGCTCCCTGAGGGCATAAAGCCGGCTGTCCGGCGGCGGCGCGTCGTCGAACAGGATCGCCTGGGCCCGTTGGCCCGGCCGGACGTGCAACAGCGCGTAGAGCCGCTTGACGGCCTTGCGGGCCACCAGCACGCTGCCGTCGAGCCAGTCGGGGTCGGCCTCGCGCTCGCGGAGGTAGCGGGTGATCTCGGTCTTCATCGCCCGGGGAACGTTGCGGAACAGGCCGAACTCCTCGGTGATCGTGGCCGGCGCTTGGGCCTCCGCGTCCGCCGGACCCTTGGCCGTGCCCAGGGCCTGCCGGGCCAGGCGCTGTCGGCTGCGGCGCGACGCCTGGGCCAGGGCCTTCTGCTCTTCGCCCTTGCGGGCCTTGCGGGTCTTCTTACGCCCGCTGATGAAGTCCACCACGCGGAGCACCTGGTAGGGCGGAAGCCCCCGGAGCATGGCCAGCCCCACGTCACGGTGCCCCTCGAAGTCCGAGAGGACCAGCGCGACGATGAACATCTCCTTGTGATCGCGCACGTCGCCGTGGTCGTGGTACCACGCCGCCAGGCGGACGTAGAACCGCGGATCCTTGGCGATCAGCTCGCGGTGGACCGGCCAGATCCGTTCCAGATCGCGGTGCGGGGTCGTCAGGAGCGTGTTGAGGATGTCGAGACGGAGGTCCTGCTCTCGGGTTGCCATGATCCCTCCCTTCTCAACGCGGCTGTCCCTTCGAAACGGGAGAATCCACCGCCCGTACAAGTCGCAGAAGCACTGGTTACCACTGAGCTACTCCCCGCGAGTATCGCGTGCAAAGTCGGGGAGCTAGGAGTCGAACCTAGGGCCTTCGGTTGATGAAACCGACGCTCTTGCCGTTTGTAGGCTCATGCCGTTGGGTACGGGGCGAGGTGTCTCCGGGATATCTTGGAAAGCCGCGTGCAAGTCGCCAGAGCATCGAAAACCGTGGTCGTCCACTACCCGGGATTCGAACCCGGCGGACCTCAGACCGCAAGGGGTCTCACGTCCTTCCGTGACCATGCGTGGTGGTGCAGTTTGTAAGCTCCCGCCGTTGGGCACGCGGCGTCCGTCGCCGAATGGACGCTGGTTGGCTGAAGAAACCCGTACGAGTCGCAAAAGCTCGTCAACTAGGCGCTCTACCGTTTGAGCTACGGGCCCGTCTCGTCACGTCAGCGGGCCCGGCAGGACTCGAACCTGCAACTTCCTCCTTCGTAGGGAACGTTTGTAAGCTTGTGCCGTTGGGTACGGGTACGTGTTTCGTGTTCTGAGCTAGCCGAACACGGCCTGCGGGCGGACCGTCAGGTTGCCCGTCTCGTGCCGGTCGACCACGTAGTCGCGGAACTTGGCTGCCGGCACGTTCAGGTAAGCGGCCAGCGCTTCCTTGATCTGGGCGTCGGTGGACAGCGCGCCCACGTCCAGGTCCGAAAGCGGAATGTCGAAGCTGCGGCCCTCGAACCGGATGTGCAGGACCGGCGCGTCGTCGATGCGTGCTACCATGATGTCCTCCCTGGTTTGCTCTCGGCCGTTGCCCCCAAGCGGCCAGGATACTTCAACCCCGAGCGTCGCACAAGTTCCGGGAGCGGTTCAGACTTCCCTCGCGTACTGGTTTGTAAGCTCCCGCGGTCGGGTGCGTTGCCTGGCGTCGAAGTGCTCAAGGGCCAGAGTCTATGATCCGATGGCTCGCTAGAATATTCCCTTCCCCGCTAAAAAACCCGATGCCGCTTCTGACACCGGGCTTGGCGGTCGCGTCGAAGAGCGTGGCCAGGTGTCACCAGCGCGGAGAGTGCCCGGGCAGCGCGCCGGTCGAACAACCGCCGGGGCCGCCTCGGCACCCTGGTTCGGCTTCGTAGCTCGGGCATGGTGACATCATCGTACCGTTCCGCAAGAGTGGAAGTCGCGCAGCCGTTCACACACCGCTGCCAGGGTTGTCAGCCCTGACCCGCGCAAGCATAGACGCCCGATCCCGGCAAGAGGTTCATGGAAATCACAAGACCCTAGACAAAGCCCCCCGGGCCGACTGGCAGCCCCCGTGAAGTGTTAGACGCCGGACGGCCCCCGATTATTCCCGGCAGACGAGAATGATTCCGGCGCCGGACGTCCGACGCCATGCCGGTCCGGCAAGGGAGCATCAACCGCTACACGAAACAAACCGTTAACCGCCCGGGCCCGCCGTGGTCTTTGAGGACAATTTGATCGACAAAGACCCCGGTTTCGTGGATACTGAGAACCTGGACTTTTGGCTTCGGTCCCAATCACCCGCCCGGGCTTCGGGAAGAGGCTCTTCCGGTTCTAGGTGTACGACGGCCTTCCAAGGCCGTCGCAGAGCGGGCATTTCGACGGCCTTGGAAGGCCGTTGTACAAGAAACGCCGCGTTTCGCACGCAGAAACGGAAGAGCCCGGGAAGATCCCGATCGAGCGGGCCGGGCTGCGGCAGGACGAGTGGCGGGAAGGACTTCCGGCGCCCTAACCGCACGGGGCTCCCCGGCCTCATGCGGTTGCGAAGACCACGCCGAGATCAACGAGGGGAAGCATGAAATCGACTCGACGCAAGTTCCTTCTCGCCGCCGCCGGCGCCGGCATCGGCAGCGTGGCCGCACGCGCCGGGGCGGGCGACGACCCGGCCGACGACGACGACGGCCGCGGGCCCGGCGTGGTCGTGGTCCCCGAGCACCGGGTGCCCGTGCTGGCCGAGGCCGACGTGCTCGTCTGCGGCGGGGGCACGGCGGGCATCACCGCGGCCTGCAGTGCGGCCCGGCACGGTGCCAAGGTGATCCTCGTCGAGCGTTGGCCGTGCATCGGCGGCATGGCGACTGCCGCCTTGGTCAACGGCTGGCACCGCAGCGACCGGACGAAGATGGTGATCTACGGGTTGGTCGAGGAAGCCGCGGAGCGGGCCCGCCGCCGCAACTGGATCAAGCAGGTGGGCAACTTCCCCAAGGCTTACGAGACCCACTGGTTCGACCCCGAAGGCATGAAGGTCGTCTACCAGGACATGCTCGACGAATCCGGGGTGCGCACGTTCTGCTACCTGGCGGCGGGCGAGCCGATCGTCGAAGAGGGAACCATCCGCGGCGTGCTCGTCGACTCGAAGCAAGGCCGGCGCGCGATCCTGGCGCGGATCGTGATCGACGCCACCGGCGACGGCGACATCGCGGCCAAGGCGGGGCTGCCGTTCGACTACGGCCGGGCCGGCGACGGCCTGGTCCAGGGCATGACGATGATGTACCGCCTAAGCGGCGTGGTTCCCGCGGGCGTCAAGACCCATCCGCGGGACGCCGACCGCGTGCTGGCCCTGATGAAGAAGCTCCGCGATGCAGGGGAGCTCCCGCCGTTCAACGAGGGGGCGACCCGATCCTACCTGCACAGCCCGCGCGGGCCCGACGTGTGCTACAACATGTGTCCGGTGGCCGGCAATCCGCTCAAGGAGGAGGAGCTGACGCGGCTGAGCGCGCGGGCCCGCCGGCAGGTCCACCAGTACGTCGAGCTATGGCGCAAGGAAATGCCCGGCTTCGAGCTGGCCAAGGTCGAGCAGACCGGGTTCAGCCTGGGCATCCGCGAGTCGCGGCGGATTCGCGGCCTGAAGACGCTGGATGCCCAGATGATCGTCAAGGCCGTCAAGCAGCCCGACGCCATCGGCCACGGCGTCTGGATGATCGACATCCACGACCCGAAAGGGAGCGGCCACACGACCTACACCGACCAGAAGCCCGAGACCATGGTGCCGGTGGGGCAGAGCTACCACATCCCGCTGGGTATGTGTCTGAACGCGACGGTGCCCAACCTGGCGGTGGTGGGGCGCTGCGCCTCCTCGACGCACGAGGGGCACTCGTCCGTGCGCGTGCAGACCCACTGTATGGTGATGGGCCAGGGCGTGGGCACTTGCACCGCGATGGCCCTCGATGCCGGAGTACACATGACGGACGTTGAGGTCGGCAAACTCCAGGCCCAATTGCGCAAGGACGGCGTGTACTTGGAGGACGTGCCGACGGAGGAGAAGTCCGCTTGATGAAGCCGCAGCCACCAACCGGAGGAGTGAAGACATGAGCAAGGGCGTACTCGTCGCAATCGCGTGTGTAGTGCTTTGGACGAGCGAACGGCTGTATGCGGAGGATCTGGCGCAGGCGGGCGGCGGCGGTGGAGCCCTGTCAAACCAGGCCGAGCCGCCGGAGATCCCGTTCCCCGCCGCACTCGACGCGGCGGCGGTCGTCCAGTCGCGGATTGCCGACATCCACCGCGAGGCCCTGATGCTGGGCAACGGCGACCTTCACGGATTGCTCTGGGAGCGGGACGGCACGCTCTGCCTGCGCGTGGCGAAGAACGACCTGTGGGACGCCCGCGTCGACACGTCGCAGGACGTGCCGCTGATGCGAGTCGACGTTGCCAACCAGACCTTCAGCGGAGGCGGCTACCCGCCGAGCTGGAAGAAGCCGTATCCTCAGCCCCGCTGCGCCGCCGTGGTGAGGATCGGCGCGGGCGCGTCCGAGCCCGGCGTCTGGCGGTGCATCCGTTCCGGCGGGAAGGTGAACGAATGGGTGCGGCGGGATGACGTGGGCGTCATGGCCATCGAGGGGGCGGCCGGGGCCTCGGCCGGTTACCGCTGGAACCTCGATCCGGAACAGGCCGGCCCGTTTGCGGCCTTGAAGTTTCGCATCTCGGGCACTCCCGGCGGACAGTACTACGTGAACGTGCTCGCCAGCGAAGGCAAACATCCCGTGGCAAGCGGCTGGCGTGATACGCCGGCTACAGAAAAGGAGGTGTCATTTCCGATCGCGGCCGGTGCCAACGTGGCCGCCATTGAGCTGTATGTGATGACGAAGGACGGTGCCCGCGTCGAAAACCGAATTAGCCGAATTGCCCTCGATAGCGGTAAGCGACCGCTGGTGATCGCGCCCGGGATGCGTGACGGGGGCATCAAGTCGGCCCGGCTCGATCTGCGTCGCGCCGTGGCGGAAGTGGACGGCACGAAGGCCGGTCGCACGACCGTACGCGTGCTGGCCGGCCGCAACGTGCTCCTGATCGAGAGCGACGAAGAGGTCTCGCTGGAGGAGATCAAGTCGCCGATTCTTCCCGCGGCCGAGCTGGGCGAGACAGACGGCGTGAAATGGCTGTCGATGAATATGCCCGGCGATCCGGACTATCCCGGCATGGAGTACGCGCTGGCCGTTGCCGCCGGCGACGCGCACCAGGCGGTGGCGATGGTCACCTCCTTCGAAACGCAGGGAAACGTGCGCGACGCGGCGATCCGCCTGGCCCGCGAAACCGCGGACGCCGATCCCTCGGCCTTGATCGCCGGCCACGAGCGGCGATGGGCCGACTACTGGTCGGCCAGCGGCGTCGAACTCGACGATCCCGACTTCCAGCTCTGGTGGTACCGCATGGTGTACTACCTGCGGTGCTTTGCCCGGCCCGGGGCGATGCCGGTGGGACTGTTCGCCGGGCTGGCGAGCGACCGAACGCCGTGGCACGGCGACTACCACCACAACTACAACGCCTGGCAGCCGTATTGGACGACCTTCATCACCAACCACCCCGAGCTGGCTGACCCGTGGGTGCGTTACATGAACGACATGCTGCCGCGGCTTCGCTGGCTGGCGAAGACCACGTACGACTGCGAAGGGGCCTGCGTGGGAATCTCCACGTTCGCGTTCGAGCCGGACCCGGCCAAGTGCCAAAGCGTGAACCGCCGGCAAATTGCCATCCCGCCCTACGGCTACACGCTGGGGATGGCCGGCATGTCTACGCAAGTGCTTTGGCACTGCCACCTCTACCGGCCGGACCCGAAGTACCTGGACGAAGCGATCTACCCGGTGCTGCGGGAAGTGTCCCTGTTCTACTGCTCGTTTGCCGAGAAGTGCCCACGGGACGCGGAGGGCAAAGCAAAGTTCGGTCCGAGTTACAGCCCGGAGCACGGCCGGTTCGGCGTGGCGAACGTGCCGTTCGATCTGGCCTACGCCCGATTTACGCTCCGCGCGGCGATCACGGCCGCTGGCGAGCTGGGGCGCGACGCGGAGCTGGCGGACCGTTTCCGCAAGGCGCTGGACCTGTTGCCGCCGTATCCCACCGCGCCGGACGAAGCCGGGCAACCGGTGGTGGTCGACTGGACGGGCTGCAAGTTCCGACAGATTCGACAGCACAACATCACCGTGCCCGCCGTGCCGGTGTTCCCGGCCGAGCAGGTGACCTGGTTCTCGCCGGAGCCCGAGAAGGAGCTGTTTCGCAACACGATCCGCCAGACGACCCACCGCGGGTGCAATTCCACGATCATGCTGAGCGTGGCCAAGGCCCGGTTCTCGATGCTCGACGCGCTGGAAGACGCCCGCGGGTACTACCGGCCGGAGGTCCAGCCCAACGGCATGTTTCACTGGCCGATGCACGGTTTCTACTTGAGCGAAAGCGTGGGCATCGCGGCGATGATCTCCGAGTTCCTCGTGCAGAGCGTCGACGACACGATCCGCGTCTTCCCCTGCTGGCCGAAGGAGAAGGACGCCCGGTTCGCGGGTCTCCGCGCCCAAGGCGGCTTTCTGGTCTCGGCCGAACAGCGCGGGGGCCGGGTCACCAAGCTGGAGATCACCTCGACCATCGGCGGCAAGCTGCGGCTCGTGAGCCCGTGGCCGGCGGTCGCCGTGGACGGTCGCCCGCTGAAGCCGGATTCGCGCGGCATCGTCGAGCTCGCCACCAACCCCGGCGAGCGATTGACCTTCGTCGGGCAATGAAGTCCGGTTAACAAGCCCCCGAAAACAACCAGGAGAAGCCGATGAGACACGCACAAAGGACACGGACCGGAACATGGGCGCTCGCCGTCACCTTCATCGTTGCCACGGCGTGTTCGTTGCGGGCCGGGGAGCCCGTCGACATGGCCAAACGGGCGCAGCAGCTCAAGAGCCTCCGTTGGGGCATGTTCATCTGCTGGTCGTTCAGCACGTTCTCCGGCAAGGAGTGGACGCCGGGCGTCACGGACGTGAGCTACTTCAAGGCCACCGGCTGCGACACCGATCAGTGGGCCCGCACGGCCAAGGAGGCCGAAATGGGCTACATCCTGTTTCTCACCAAACACCACGACGGCTTCTGCCTGTGGGACACGAAGACCACCGACCGCAAGGTGACCCGCTCGCCGCTGGGACGCGACGTGCTCGCCGAATTGCGCAAGAGCTGCGACAAGCACGGCGTCAAGCTGGCCCTGTACTTCTCCGAAGGCGACTGGACCTGGCCTGGCGCGGTCGACGGCAAGGGCTGGAGAGCCGGCGTCGGCAAGAACCCCGAGATGAAGAAGGCACAGCTCAAGGAGCTGCTCACCGAGTACGGCCCGATCGAATACATCTGGTTCGACCATGCGGTCGGCGACGGCGGGCTGAGCCACGCGGAGACGATCGCCTTCTGCAAGTCCCTCCAGCCCGGCTGTTTCGTGGGCTTCAACCACGGCGACCAGCAAGGGGCCGACATCCGCGTCGGCGAAATGGGCCGCCCCGGCCCGCTCGAAGATCACAGAGCGGCCGGGCCCCACATGAAAGACGCGCCGAGCAAGAGTTACCGGCTGGCCGAGTTCACCTACCCGATCCTGCCGCCGCACCGTGGAGGCGCGATGTGGTTTTACTCGCTTCCCAAGCACGACGGCCTCTGTTGGCCGGCCGAGAAGATCTACGCCGATTATTTGGGCGCCAAGCGGTTCGGCAACATATTCTCGTTGGACGTGGGTCCGATGCCCAGCGGCCAACTGCGCCCGATCGACGTCAGGACTCTGCAGCAGGTCGGCCGATACATCCGCGGTGAGATCCGGCTGGAGAATGCGAAATGACTCTCAATCTCGAAGGCAAAGTGGCTTTGGTGACCGGAGCTGGCCGCGGCATCGGCCGGGCTATCTGCGTTGCGCTGGGCCGGGCCGGTGCGGCCGTCGTCGCCGTGGCGCGAACCCCGGAGCAGATCGAAGCCGTGGCCGGCGAAATCACCGGCGCGGGAGGCAAAGCCGTCGCCATCCGAGCGGACATCACGGAAGAGAACGACGTCTGCGCGATGTTCGATCAGTTGAAAGAGCGGTTCGGGCGTCTGGACGTGCTGGTCAACAACGCGGGCCAGGGACGGTTTGGGCCAGTGCACGAGTTCTCGGCCGCCGACTTCGATCACGTTGTGGCCGTGAACCTGCGCGGGGCGTTCCTATGCTGCCGACATGCCATGCGAATGATGATCCCGCAGCGCAGCGGATACATCATCAACATCTCGAGCGTGGTCGGGTTCAAGGGCTATCCGAATCAGTCGGCCTACACGGCCGCAAAACACGGCGTAATGGGCCTGACGAAGAGCTTGGCCGTGGAGGCTCAGGAGCACGGGATCCGGCTGAGCGCCGTCTTGCCCGGCGGGGTGGACACCGACATGGTCCGCGCGGCGCGCCCGGACCTCGACCCGTCAGTCCTGCTGCAGCCGGAAGATGTCGCCCAGACTGTGATGTACCTGCTTTCCCTGTCCGAACGGGCCGCCGTCGATCAGATTTACATCCGCCGCCGCGGCAGCCAGCCGTTCTGAGCGACTGCTTCGGGCCGTTGAAGGCAATACAGACCAGGTCCCTTCTTCCCTTTCGTTCAGAAGCCGCCGCGATAGGACGCGACCAGTTCGCGGTCGTCGAGCACGTCGTCGGACTTGCGGCCGAGGAAGTAGAAGGCCGAGGCGGCGTCGAACGCGCTTTGGCGGCGGGCCAGCAGGCGGTCGAAGTGTTTTAGCCAGAAGAGGCCCAGGCGCGTAAGCCCGCTCACCAGGGCGCGAAGCTTTGGGTGGGTGAAAAAGCTCAGCGCAAAGTAGCGGGCGCTCCACGCCAAGGCCATGCCCGGGCCGCAGGTGATCCCGCCGTCGATCTGCCGAAACGCCCGAAACAGCCGGCGGTGGCCCAGCCACGTGAACCGCTGGAAGTCGAACTCGCGCCCGTGGACCTGCTGCATGAAGGGGGCGTCGGAGTAGACCAGCCCGTCGTCGCGGAGCACGCGATGGATCTCGGCCACGCACCGCTCGGGCCGGGTCACGTGCTCGAGGACCGCCTGCACGACCACGGCGTCGATCGTCTCGTCCTGAAACGGCAGGTCGTGGGCGTCGCAGATGACTTGCGTGCGCGGGCCGAGCGCCACGTCGGTCTCGATGAGCTGGAGCCTCGGCTCGTCGACCAACGGGCCCATGCCCGCCCCCAACACGCTGCCGCCGACGACCAGCACCTTCGGCCGCGCCGCTTGCTCGACCAGCAGATCGCGCAACCGGCGGAAGTTCCGCTCCGCCGTGACGTTGTAATCCAGGCCGGGCACCAGATTGCTCAGCGCCCGGCGCACCCGGCCCCTCGGCTTGAAGAAGGTGGGCTGCCTGCTGAGAAAGACGCCCGGGTCGAACAGGCTGCGCCTTTCGTCGATCAGGATGGGAATGCCTTCGACCGTCGGGAACTCGGCGCGGCAGTCCTTCCCGGTGCAGCGGAGGTGTTCCGCGCGGAGTTGCAGGGCGCTGCGGCATACGGGACAGGCCAGGATCCCCAGCAGGTCTTGCAGCGTTCCCGCCTCTGCCGAGCCGGCCGGCCCCGGGAGCACGAGCGGCGCGTCGGCGCTGCGCGGGTCCGGTGCCGGACCGATGCAACCGAGTTCCGCGGCGGTATCCGTTGGGCTTGGCAGCATCTCCATGGAAAAAGGTAGGTCGGGCGCGACTCGCCGACCGACACGCGACGCGCCGCCGACGCCCGCACGTTCACGAGGTGCGATGGCTCGTAGCGACCGTACCGAAAAAAGGGGACGCAGCTCTTTTCCGGGGGTTTAGGTAAGGTTATGCAATACCCTGCGGGGCCGAGCGGTCGATTGCGCAGACTGCCGCCTGGCTTGGACTCGGGCCGACGCTCCCCCACGCGGCCGACCCCGAACATATCTTGCCTAAACCCCCGGAAAAGAGCTGCGTCCCCTTTTCCCGGCCCCGATCAGACCGAGACCGGCCAGGGCGCTTACGAGCATCACGAGCGCGCCGGGTTCGGGCAACACGGTGACGATGCCGGTCGTGGGGTCGAAGACCGGGTACTGTCCCGACCCCAGGCCGGAAAACATCATCTCGTCGAAATCCCCGGCGTACTCGTCGAAGTCGAAGAGCTGCACGGAATCGCCGGCCTGGTACGTGCCGGTGAAGCTCAGGTCCAGTTGGCCGCCGAAGCTGACGCGGTCGGGTCCCACGTCGCCGCGAACCAGATCGGACTCGCCCGGGCCGACGCCCTGGATCTCGAACTCGGCGCTGCCGGCGAGCGCGAGCAGGCCGTCGATCGAGATGGTGCCCGGGCTGGTGCCCGGCGCAATGAGTCCGTTGACCTCGACGTCGCCGTGGAGCGAGCCTTCTCCGGTCAGTTGGCCGTCGATGAGGATATCTGCGGCCGTAAGCTGCCCCCCCTTCAGGTCGAGGGTTCCGGCCGCGTCGACCCACGCGGAGCCGGGCCCGGCGAAAGCGTCGCCACCGACGACCATGCGCCCGTCGGTGAGCGTGACCGAGCCGTCGGGCCAGATCCGCAGCACGCCGCCGCCCGCGCCGTGGCCGACGCGCACGAAGCTATTGGCCGGAATGACGTCGACCTGTCCGGTTCCGCCCGCCTCGTCGAGCGAGCCGCCGACGCTGAGGTCCCCTTCGACGTTCCAGGTCGAGTCGACGCCGTAGAGCGTCACGACGCCGGTCGAGCCGGCCATGCGTGCCACGCTGGCCTCGACGCACTCGACCAGGCCGCCGTCCTCGACGGTCAGCTCGCCGTAGCCGAGCCAGCCGACGCGGAGCCCCCCGTCGGGCATGGTCCAGCTCGCGCCCGGGCCGCTGATGGTGGCGTAGCCCACGCCGTTGGCGTGTGCACCGAGGGTCCCGGCCGTGCCCGTCGGAGAAGCCCCCTTGTAAGAAGTCAACTGGCCCGCCGATTGGACGTAGAGCTCTCCCTGGCTGGTCGACGTGCCAGTATCGGAACCGTATCCGACGCGGACCTGCGAGGAGCTTTCCAACGTGGCGGAGTTTTCGATCGTGGCCGAGGCAACGCCCTGGTGGCCGTAGAGCGTCATTCCCTGGCAGGTTGCGGTGGCGCCGGTATCGACGTGGACCGAGCCCTCGGCCCCGCTGCCCACGGCGATCGACCCGGTCGCCGTCAGCGTGGCCTGCTGCGAGACGCTGAGCGTGCCCACCGCGGCGGCGTTGCCGGCGGCGCTGACGCCGACGATCGCGTTCCCGGTGTCGAACGACGACCCGGCGCCGCTCACGTTGAGCGTACCCAGGGCCGGGTGCTGCTCGCCGGAGAAGCAGTTGCCGATGTAGACGTCGCGGCCCATCGTGGCCCCGGCGCCGCCGGTGACGTAGAGCGTGCCGCTGGTGCCGCGGCCGACGGTGACGTCGTTGTCGTTGACCCAGGTGGTGCCCGGCCCGTCGAGGGTCATCACCCCGGGCGCCCCGCCCGTGCCGTAGTAATGCCCCACGTCGGCCCAGGCGGACCGCAGCTCGCCGCCCGCCACTTGCAGGTTGGCGTCGTCGCCGGCGTCGAAGCCGACGAACATGTTGCTGGCCACGGTGAACACGTAGCCGCCCAGCTCCAGATCGACGTTGCCGGTGCGAACCTGCATGTCGTAGATTTCCGCGGCGGCCGCGAACTGCACCTGGTAGTCCGACGCCGCCCCCAAATGGAAGACCGCCGCGTCGGCCGGGCCGGGCGGCCCCACCATCCCCGAGGGGGGGATCCAGTTGCCCGGCTCGTGAAACCACCCCCCCGCGGGCCCATTCCACCAGTACGGGTCCTGCCCATACCCGGCCGTCGACCCCGCCACCGGGACGGCCAGCAACACGCACAACACCAGCCACAATCGGTTCCCAAGGTGTCTCATCGCCCGTACCTCCCCGTTGTGTGGTCAGCCCAGCTCGGCACCTCCAGCATCGCGCAACGAGCGTATCAGCCGACGTGCCCGTTGTCAAGTATTTTGGTAATCTTTTCGTAGGCCGGGTAAGGGGGAAGCAAGAGATGTCGGAACTACCTGTTGCGCAACCGTCGCGACCTTCTCTCTCACGCGACACTCGGCCGCGGGGTGCGTGGGCATTATTGACCAATTCCGCGTCCCGATAATGCACCGCTTGGTGGCTGCCCGAGGCCACAAAAACCGTTGCACCCTCGCGACTTGTTGGTTACAATCGCTGCCATCCGATCGAAAGAGAAGAAGGGGAGAGGCGCACGTCTTGCGTGGTTCGGGATGTTCCGGCGAACACGGTTTGCGCAGATAGCCGAATAGATGCGACTGTCCCCCTTTACCCCCCGGGCTGATGCGGAGTGCTCAAGCCATGCGGCCCGGACAACACCACCAGGGTTGCTGGTGAAGCCGCCGGGCGCAAGGCTGGCCCGCATTCAGTTAGCGGTTAAAGTCTGGCCCCGCTGCCGTTGCCGTGTTCTGAGATTGAGAACCGCTGGCCGCCGCCCGGTTAGCTCGGCGTTGGCAAGCGTAGAGGGGAGGACGTACCAAAGTGCTCAGATACGTAGACGCCATCCGACTGTCTCTGAAAACAGGCAACTGGTACTCGGCCGTTTTCATCGGTCTGTGTATGCCTGATGTTTGTGGGAGGCTCGAAGACCCAAGCAGGGCCTCGGGCGACCGATACGTCGACTGGTATAGGAGATACCTGTCCGGAAAGTATGCGCCTCCGGGCGCCGATCCGTTCCTGTCTGGGGAGGACTGCTACGCTCTGCGTTGTGCCCTGCTGCATGAGGGATCGGCTGATACATCCACGCAGAAAAGTAGGGACATCTTAGACGAAGTATGCTTTTTTGCTCCGGACTCACGAGGCCTGGGCCCTTTCCGCCCGGGTCATTGTGTCCGACTAACAAAGGTCGCGATTAACCAGAGGGAATTCAACGAAGCTCTGTGCCTTCGGGTGACTGACTTCTGCGAGGATATGTGCGAAGCTGTCGAGAGGAGGTTGGCCGATGTTGCCGGTCGCGCCGACGTACAAGCCCGAATCGAGCGTCTCTTGGAAGTCTATTAGCATGTCGCGAGTAGATCGGCAACGAGGTCGTTGCAGCCGACGTGCTACCCGCATGACTACTGGTCGGGGGGTCGGGGGTCGGTCGGGTCGGGGGTCAGGCTTTAACTGCTAACCAAGTTCCGTTGGCACCGCAACTCGTCCACGACCTCTCCACGGGGGTACGACGGAGCCGGTCGCGTCGGTTCGGAAGGTCTGCTGCCGGGCGCTCTGTGGCCGGCTGCCGACGTGGTCGTCACGAAAACGCCTACGGCCGGGCCCGCTCCCTCTCCGACCCGCTGATGCCACGGGCTTGTCCCGTGGTTCCCCACGTTCGCGGCTACCGACGGACCGACACCCTCTCCGACGCACGGACGGACTCCCTCTCCCACCACGCCGATGCCACGGGCTTGCCCCGTGGTTCCTCACGTTTGCCGCTAGGGCGGCCGGACTCCCCACGCCCTTCCGCATCTCGGGGTTTGGGGAGGGGGCTCGCTGTAGCGGGGAGCGTAATCATCCACGGGACAAGCCCGTGGCATTTTTCAAGAAACTACTCGCTCCGCACAATCTCCACCGTCGCGATCAGCGCGTCGTCGGTGTAGCGCAGGGCCGCGGTGATCTCGTCGAACTCCTCCATGAACTGGGCGAAGTACGAGTCGCCGTTGGCCGGGGGGGTTTGGCGGGAGTGTTCGCGGTTGCCGTGCACGCTGCAGACGACCTGGCTTAAGTCGGGGTCGAAGGTGTACCGGCCGCGGTCGGGGCAGAAGTAGCGCACGCCGTACTTGGCCTCGGAGAGCCGGTCGACCTCGGCGGCGGGCACGTCGTAGAGCTTGCAGAAGTTGTAGATCGAGATGATGTTGCGGTGGCAGGCCGCTCGCGACTTCTCGGACCAGAAGAGCTGCACGTCGTCCCATAGCCGGTCCAGGGCGCGGCGGTTGAGGCGCAAGAGCACGTGGGCCGGCTCGGCGGGGCCGGTTGCCTCGGCCGCGGAGGCGTCGATCACCTCGCGCAGGATCTCCGGCTTGGTGGCCGCCACGAGCTGGTTCCCCACCAGGGCCACGTGCATCCGCAGCTTCACCGCGTAGAGCTGCCCGCTGAACACGTAGATGGGGTGTTCCTTGTAGTCGGCCAGCCGGTAGGCGTCCATGCTGCTCCTCAGGCCGGGCATCAGCTCCTCGCCCTGGAGAAACACCTGCTGCGAGAGCTGCTCGAGGAGGCGCGCGGCGCTCTCGGGGTTCTCGACCTCGAAGGTGACGTAGACCGGCATCTTCACGGCCATCAAGAGCGCGGCGACCATGCCCTGGGTCTCGAGCGACACGTCGCCCACGAACGGGAGCTTCATGGCGTGCAGCTTGGTGGGGTCGACCTGGAGGATCGTCTCGCCGTCGCAGAAGTGGACGCCCAGCCGGTCGCCCAGCCACTTCATGTCGGTCAAGGTGGGGTCGGCCTGGAGCGTTTCGCCCACGCCGGGCACGGCGCGGAGCAGATCGGCCAGGTTCTCGCGCCCGGGCACCATCACCAGCGAGGCCACGGCCGAGGGGGCGATGCGCCCGGTCGACAGCTCTTGGGGGTTTTCTGCGAGCCTATCGCGCAGGTCGCGGTAGAAGCTGCCGTTGGCGAACGGCAACACGCAGGTCTCGAGCTTCACGCGCTTGCCCACGGTGATCCGCACGGCGATCGGGTCGAACGCCTTCTGCCAGAAGGCGGCGTAGCGCTGCTTGTAGCGCTCGTACTCGGCGGCTTCGGTCTCCGAGACGTTCAGCACCGCCAGCTCGACGTTCGGCGTGAGGTATCGCAGCCGGTTGTGGGCCGAGCAGGTGCAGGTATCGTTGGCCGGGTCGATGGCGTAGGCCCCGCCGTGCGGACAGACGATCTTCCCCGGGTCGATGAACCGTTTCTCGATCAGCTCGGTGAGCGACTCGGGCGAGCGGCCGTACTCCATGCGATACATCAGCGAGGCGTTGTTGAGCATCACCAGGTTGTTGAAGCACTCCAGGCGGCGCTTCTCCGAGATTTTCAGTGCCGGGCCCACCATCTGCTTGATGAACGCCTCGGACGCGAACACGTAGCCCGACTCCTCGGCCGGCGAGGGGGGCAGGATCGTGGTGACGTAGCGGTAGTCGAGCGCGTCGTACAGGGCGGGGGCCAGGCCAACCGCGGTATCGATCACCCGGCGGATCGCCCGGTGCGAGTTCGAGTAGATCGCGTAGTCGTCGTGCTTCACTACAAACGCACTAACGAGCCGGTCCTTGGTGTAGTAGACCGCCACCTGGTGGGCACGGTAGTTGAACTCGCGGTCGACCAGGTCGGGGTGGTCCTTGCGGGTTTCTTCGAGCCATGCCCGGGCGGCCGCCTCAAAAAGCTCGGGCCGTTTGAGGCGCAGCAGGATCGTCACGTCGGCCCCTTCGTGGACGAACGGGTCGGCGCCGGTGATGCCCACCTCGCTGATCACGCCGTCGGCAAACAGCTTGGTGATGGGGCCGCGGCGCAGGCAGAGCTGGTCCTCGAGCTTCGCCTGGAGGCGCTGGTGCTGCGCCCGGACCGTGTAGAGGCGCAGCAGGTTGCCCCCCCACTTGGCGTTCAGATCGAGCACCTCGCCCAGGGATCGCATCGAGTTGAAGTGGACGAAGTACTGGTCCTCGGGCACGAGCCGGGCCATCTTGTGGACCGTCGGCTCGAGCTTGTCCTCGGTCCGTTTCTTATCGAGGAGGTCCTTGTAGGGTAACGACCTCAGCGAGGGCGGATGGAGCGTGCTGACGTGGCGGTTCAGATCGCCCTGCCGGCGCGACGAGCTTAAACGCTGGTGCTGGAGCGACTCCTGGATCGCGGTCGAGCCGGTCATCACCTGGTACAGATCGGTTTCCAGCCCTGCCTGGTCGGGCAGGGCGCGGGGAAGCGGCGGCGGCTCGACGCCATATCGGGCCTTGGACTGGAGCAGGCAGTACTGATAGAACGTCTCCTCCGGGTAGTACTTCAACAGCTCGGCGAAGTAGAGGTTCTGCTGTGCGGCCCAGTCGGCGAAGATCCGGCGCGAGCCCACGTCGTCGGCCCCCTCGGGCAGCGGGGGTATCTCGACCTCGACGTCGCCCGAGCGGACCTCGACCCGCCGCGTGCCGTCGAGGTTCTCCGAGACGATCTCGTAGGAGAGCCGGAGCTTGGCCGTGCCCTCGCCGCGCAGACGCCCGAAGAACTCGGCGTGCTTCTGCTGGAACTTCGACTGCTTGGGGTAGACGAGATAGGCATTGTCGTCGGCCGGGCGGAGGCGCAGGTAGTTGCTCTTCTCGAACTCCTCGGCCAGGAAAGGCTGCTCCAGTCGCAGGGCGAAGACCGCCAGCCCGTCGGCCCGGCTCCGGTAGACCTCGACCCGATGCCCGAACGGCAACCCCTCGGCCCCGACGGCAACCCCGGACAGGGCACTCAGCACCCCCCACGCTAGCGGTACACAAGCGGCCGATTTCATGGCAACCCCCTTTCTGTGGGATAGACGGGCAGACGGCGCGCAAGCCAATACGCCCCACCGAACGGAGAGGCATCTTCGGCTGGCGCACGATTCGACCGGTTTGATAGGCGTCAACCTGTAACGATTATAACGCTCTGGCCACCGGAAAATCGAAAATCAGCCGTCTTCGGTACGACGGCCTTCCAAGGCCGTCGCCTTGGCAGCCAAGCCCTCGACGGCCTTGGAAGGCCGTCGTACAGAGCGTTTCGGGAGATGGCAGAAGGGGGAGTGCCACTCAGCGGCCGGTCACATCCCCAGCCGCTCCAGCCCCGGGAAAATCTTGGTCAGGGCCAGCCAGCCGCCGGCCACGAGCAGCCCTAGGGCCGAGAGCCAGAGCAGGGCGTCCCAGGGCTTGCCGGGGGTGATCCGCTTGTCGCAGCGGCGGTAGCGGAAGTAGAGGGCGGTGCCGCCGAGCATCGGGAGCATCACGGCCTGCATCACGCCGCTGGCCAGGACCAGCTTGGTCGGGTGGGGGATGAACACGAAGAAGAGCAGGCTGATCGCGGGGAAGAGCACGCAGCAGGTCTTGACCGACCAGAGCCTGGCCCGCTCGGTGCGCGGCGTGAGGCGCAACACGCCCAGGGCGTCGGCCACCACCCGGGCGTGTCCGGCGATGGCCACGAAGAACGTCGAGTAGAGCACGATAAACGCCCCGAAGAAGAACAGCCACCATGCCCAGGGGCCGAAGACCTTGACGTACGGCCGGCTCAGCGCGTGGATCATCTCGTTCTTCTCGGGATCGAGCCCGTCGCGGTGCAGCACGGCCGCCCCCAGCAGGTAGAACGCCACGGTGGCGAACGTGAAGATGACCATCGAGATGCAGGCGTCCCAGCGCATCACGCGCATCCACCCCCGGGCCCGCTCGGCCCACCCGGGGGTCTGGTCCCTCGAGCCGGCGAACTTGGCGTAGCCCTTTTCCAGGCACCAGTAGGGATAGGAGATCAGCTCCGTGGCCCCCACGCCGATAATGCCGAACGTGGCCAGCGCCGTGGCCAGGGGCGAAACTACCTCACCGCGGACCAGGGCCAGCGAATCCCGCACCATGTCCTCGCTGCGGGGGATCTTGAACTTCAGCCCGTTCCAAAGGTCGCCCCACTGCATCGCGTAGTCGGCGTTGTATTGCAGGGCGAACACGGCGAAGACCGTGACCGCGGTGAACGCGGCCACGAAGAACGTCGAGAGGTTTTGCACCAGGGCGTACCGCCCGATCACCAACAGCACGATCGTCACGCACGTCACGGCCGCGGCCCAGAAGTTGTCGTCCAGAGTCCGCGGGTCGGGCCGCGCATTGCCGATCTCGGTTTCCAGCTTCTTTTGGATACGATCCCGGGCGGCCTCGCGCACGGCCGCGTCGGCGCTGATCAACTCGGCGAGGTCCTCGTCGGGCAGGCGCTCGCAGATCGGCCGGGCCTGCTCGTCCCAGGCGTGCTGCTGCTCGAGCAGCTCGTTGAAGTCGCCGGTGATGGGCACACTCATGGCCAGCGATTGCCCCACCCCACCTACGATGCCGCCAAGCTGGGCCAGGCTGACGATGAACATCGCCACCCAGTACCACATGATCCAGTGGGCGCCGAACACGCGGCCGGGCATGTCGTTGAGCGCCGCCATCGTGGCCTTGCCCGAGGAAATCGTGTAGCGGCCGATCTCCACTTGGGCGAAGAGCTTGATCACGCAGCCGATCAGGATCAGCCACAGCAGCCAGAAGCCGGCCTGGGCCCCGGTCTTGGTGGTGGCGATCAGCTCGCCCGAGCCGACGATCGAGCCGGCGATGATCAGGCCCGGCCCCAGACGGCGGAGGATGCCCCCGATGGTCTGCGGCGGCTGTTCCATCCCGTTCGACTGCGCCTCGGCCATGCGCCCCCTCCCGTCCAGCGTAGCGCTGCGAAGACGGGGGTGATTGTGGCCGATGGGCGGGGGGATTGCAAGCTCGGAGGCCCAGGCGCTGCCGTCGGGCTACCGGCGCGGCATCCACGGCGCCGGGTAGCTCACCGTTTGGTGTTGCCACGGCGTCTGTGGCCAGAACACCGGGGACGCTTGGTGCGGCGGCCCCGCAGCGTAGATGACCTGGACCGGCTGCTCGACCCCCTGCGTAGCAGGTTGGACCGCGCCGCCGGCAAGCTGCTGCGGAACCGGGCGGAGCCCCGGCCCTTCGGCCTGGCAGCACTCCTGCCCGTACGTCGGCACGGGCATCAACTGGTCGGCGAAGATCGACCCGGCCCGGGCGTCCGGGTCGCACGGCGTGCAGTCGCGGCCGGTGAACAAGGGGCCGCAGTAGTCGTACGGACTGGCGCAATAGCGGCAGCCGGTCGCGGTCAGCGAAGCGATCAGGACCAGCAGGGCGGACAAGCGGAGCATCGGGTCATCCCTCCTCGCGCGGCGGCTCGAGCGGATGGGTTCCTCTGGGACAGGGCAAGCTTTAGCGGTATATTCGGCCGAAAAGCTTCGCTAACCCGCATCTTTTTCCACGATCTGGGCCGGGAACCGCCTCATGGCCGCGCCGGACGGGGACCGCTATCTTGCCCAATCGCCCCCAACTCGCCATCTTAACTTCGTGGCCCTGCTGCTCCTGCTGGCAGTGACGGCGGCGGTGCGCCTACCGGGTATCGGACGGCCGCTCGTAGGCAACTTCGCCACCAAGCAGGCCGTCTACGGCATGATCGCCCGGAACTGGGCTGAAGGCCGGGCCGACCTGTGGTATCCCACGCTCGACGTGCTGCGAGGCGGCCATCGCTCGCTGCACTTGGTCGAGCTGCCCGTATCGGCGTATCTCAGCGGGGCGGCGTGGCGATGGATGGGCGGCTCGCTTGACGTATGGGGCCGGGCGACCGCCCTGCTCTTCAGCCTCGGCTCCGTGGCCCTCCTCTTTCTGCTCGTGCGATGCCGCCATGGGCCGACGGCCGCCGTGGGCGCCGGGCTGGCCCTGGCCCTCTCGCCGGTGAGCATCATCTACGGCCAGAGCTTCATGCTCGAGGCGTCGCTGGTCTTTTTCACAGTGGCCGCCTTTTACGCGCTGGACCGCTGGCTCGACGCGCCCGCGGCCGGCCCACGGCGTGGACACTCTGTTTGGCTCGTGGCGGCCGGACTGGCCTTGGCCCTGTTGCTGCTGACCAAGGTCTACATGGCGGTGGTGGTCCTGCCGCTGGGACTGATGGTGCTCGGGGGAGAGCGGACCCTGAGCCGGACGGCGCGGTGGGGTTCCGTGGCCGCATTGGTCCTGGCGGTGCTCCCCGCCGCGGCCTGGTACGCGCTGGCCTGGCACGCTTCTTCGCCCCAGGGCCCGCTGGCCGACCGGGTGTTCTATTCGGTGCGCGACAGCGCCGAGGCCCATTGCCCGCCGCCCCCGCTCTTGTTCTCGCCGGACTTCTATCGCGGCGTGCTCGACGACCTGGCGGGCGTGGTGTTAACGCCCCTGGGGTTCACGCTGGCTTTGGCCGGCCTGCTCGACCGGCGATGGCGGCGCTGGGCCGCCTGGCTGGCCGTGTCGCTGCTGCTGATCGTGGCCCTGCCGCGCAAGTTCCACGAGATGAACTACTACTGGATGGCCGTGCTGCCGCCGCTGTGCACCCTGGTGGGTCTGGGGTGGAAGACGGTCTGGGAGCGCGTGCGCCCGGGCCGGCTGGCCGTGGGCGCGGTCTTGCTCGTGGCCCTGGTGTTTTCCCTTCGCTACGCCGTGAAGCCGGCCTTTGTCACGCCGGCCGAGGACCGGGCGGTCGTGACCGCGGCTCGGGCGGTGCAGCAGTACGCAGCCGAGGAGGAGCCCGTGGTGACCGTGCACGGGACCTCGCTTGATCTGCTCTACTACTGCAACCGGCCCGGCTGGGCAATTTCAGCCCAAGCAGAAGATCTCGCACGGCAACTCGCCGACTGCCGGCGACAGGGGGCGCGTTATGCGGTGGCGGTCGGCGCCCAGGCCGGCGACCTTGGCCAAGCGGTTGCCGACGGCGAGGGGTACGGCGTCTACCGGTTGCCGTAATTATGAAAGTCTGGCAGCGGACAGGCGCTCAGGTCAAAACGAAAGCGGCGATGAATCGCCGCACTCCAAAAAGCAGCTACGGGCGCGGGTGGGCGTGTACGTGCCCGTCGCCGTGGGAATGCGACGACTGCTTGGCGGTCGTCTCGCCCAGGTACGACGCCTCGAACTGGTCGATCAACTGCCGCAGCGCTGCGACGTGCTCCAGGTCGGTGGTCTGCTTGGCCTTCATCGCGTGTACGACGATTTGGTGGAGCATCATCAGCTCGCGGAGATACTTGGCGTACTTCTCCTGGTTGCTGTTGTCGGTGGGCTTGATCCGTTGGGCCAGGAAGTAGTAGGTCGCGATCTCGCTGAGCTGATCGGCGTGGTCCTCCTTGTTCATCACCCAGCGGACGATCTGGTTGTAGTTGGGCTTCTCGGCCCCGGAGAGTTCCTCGATCTGCTTCATCGACTTCTCAATCGTCGTGACGTGCTCGCGCATCGCCGTGAAGCGCGCCGGATCGTCGTAGATGCCGCAGGGCACCTGGCAGTGCGCCCAGACCTTCGTGCCGGCCAGAGCCACAATCGCCAACGAAACCGACAACAGCCAACTCTTACGGTACATGGGTTTGCTCCTTTCGCAAACGGGGAACGGCAACGGTCGCGGAATTATTCGACCACACCCGCCCAAGTCAAGCTGAAACGAAAAAGGGATCTGGTTTGTTTCTTACGAAGCACGCTTCGGGCCGTTCCAGGAACAAAAAAACCAGGTCCCATTTTCGCGTTTTCGTTCTCTTTCGCTGCTACCCGGCCGGGCGCGTGGTGACACCTCGTAGAGTCGCCCTAAGGCAGTCGCCGGGTTGACCTCGCCCGGAGCCATGGGACACTCCGTGCTCTCGCGCGTCGAGCCAGTCTTCGATCTGCCCGAGCGGAACGCCGGTCCGCATGAGCGATTCAACGCAGTCGCAGGGCCCGCAGGCGAGGTCCCCCGGTTGCCGCGTCTTTGGGGCCGTGGACATGGTGGTGCCCTTGCAGGAAGGTGTGGGAAGGAATTGTGTCAACCCATCTTGTCAATAATTCTACGCGCGAGCCCTGTCCGGGCAAATTGCCGGCCGGCTCGGCCCGGGCGTCGCCCCCTTGGAACGCCTCCTGGCCTAAGGTATACAGGGCTCCGAGGGGTCCACAGCCGGTCGCGGAACAGCGAGAAGGCCGGAAAATAGGCAGTATACGCAATATAGAGAGCCAGGAAATACAACAACCGGAGGCGCGGCCGCGGTTCGACCCTTAGCCAGCCGCGAACCAGCGACACATGAATCTCACCTTCGACACTAAGTCCGCACTGATCACCGGTGCCGCCGGCGCGATCGGCAAGGGGATCGCCCGCGTGCTGCTCGACGCCGGGGCCAGGGTCTTCATCACCGACCTGGATCCGGACGCGGTCGGGGCCGCGGCCGCCGAGCTGGGGGAGAGCTGCCGCGGGTTGGCGGCAGACGTGGCCGTGCAGGAACAGGTCGTTTCGGTCGTGGAGGCCGCCCGGGAGTTCCTCGGCGAGAAGATCGACGTGCTGGTCAACTGCGCGGGTTTCATCGGCCAGGGCCGCGTCGAGGAGATCACTGTCGAGGAGTGGGACCGGATGTTCGCGGTGAACTGCCGCGGGACGTTCCTCTTCTGCAAGCACGTGGTGCCGCTGATGAAGCGCCGCGGATACGGCAAGATCGTGAACTTCTCGTCGAAGTCGGGCAAGACCGGCTCGGCCCTGTTGAGCCATTACTCGGCGGCCAAGGCGGCCATCATGGGATTCACCCAGGCCCTCGCCTACGAACTGGCGGGAGACCGGATCACGGTCAACTGCGTCTGCCCCGGCATTACCGAGGGCACCGGTGTCTGGGCCCGGTGCTCGGCCGAGTACATCGAGAACCTGGGCAAGTCCCGAGAGGAAGTAGTCAAGCAGTTTACCTCCAAAGTCCCACTGGGGCGTTTGGCCCGGGTCGACGACGTGGTGGCCCTGGTCGTGTTCCTCTGCTCCGAGAAGTCGGACTACATGACCGGCCAGTCGATCAACGTGACGGGCGGGCGGGAGATGCACTAATGGGGGTCAGGGTTCGGGGTTCGGGGTTCAGGACTTTGCTCCATGCCTTTCCGGTTACCCGACAAGCTCCGAACCCGGGATCCTGAACCCTGAACCCTGACCCCTTTGCCCAGACCAGCACAGAGAACGAACCATGTACACCAAGGAACAAGTGGCAGCCACCATCGACCACGCCGCGCTGAAGCCCAACATGACCGACCGGGACATCATCGAGGGCGCCCGGATGTGTGCCGAGAACGGCGTGGCCAGCTTCTGCGTGCGTCCGGGCGACGTGGCGCTGGCCGTCCGGGAGCTGGAGGGCACGGGGGTTCCCGTGGCCGTGGTGGTCGGTTTCCCCCACGGCTCGAACCGCCCGGAAGTCAAGGCCCTCGAGGCCCGGCTGGCCATCGAGGACGGTGCCCGCGAGATCGACATGGTGATGAACGTCGGAAAGTTCCTCTCGGGCGACGAGGAATGGGTGCGGGCCGATATTGAGGCCGTGGTGGCCGAGGCGAAGCCCAAGGGCGTGCTGGTCAAGGTGATCCTCGAAACCTGCTACCTCGACGACGAGGACGTGGCCCGGGCGTGCAAGATCGCCGAGGCGGCCGGCGCCGACTTCGTGAAGACCTCGACCGGCTTCGGCGAGGACGACAAGCACTCGAAGAGCGCCACGCCCGAGGTGATCGACGTGATGCTCGCGACGGTCGGCGATACCATGGGTGTGAAAGCATCGGGCGGCGTGCGGAACTGGGAGACGGCCGTGGGCTACCTGGAGCAGGGCTGCCGGCGCCTGGGCGTGGCCTCGACCGTCCAGGTCCTCTCGGGGCCTTCCGGGGCACAGGGCGAAACCCCCGCGGATGCGTACTGACATGAGAGCCGTTGTTTACCACGCCCCCGGCGACGTGCGCGTGGAAGACGTGCCGGTGCCCGACTGCGGCGACGGAGAGATCCGCGCCAGGGTCGACGCCTGCGCCGTCTGCGGCACCGATCTGAAGGCGTACCGCCACGGCAACCCGCGCATCAAGGCCCCCAAGGTGATGGGCCACGAGTTCACCGGCGTCGTGGACGTGGCCGCTTGCGGCTTCGCAATCGGCGACCGGGTGGTGATGGCCACGAGCGTCTCCTGCGGGCGTTGCTTCTACTGCCGCCGGGGCCGGAGCAACCTCTGCGTGGAGCTGGCGCCGATGGGCTTCACTTACGACGGCGGCATGGCCGAACACGTGACCATCCCCGCCAGGGCGCTCGAAAACGGCCACGCGATCAAGGTGCCCGGCGGGGTGGCGCCCGAGCACGCCTGCCTGGCCGAGCCGCTGAGTTGCGCGGTCAACTCCTGCGAGAACTGCGGTGTGCGCGAGGGCGACACCGTCGTGGTCATCGGCGCCGGGCCGATGGGGATCATGAACGCCTGTGTGGCCCGTCAGTTCGGCGCGGCCAAGATCGTGATGGCCGAGCTGAACCCGGTGCGGCTACGCCAGGCCGAGGCGTTCGGGTTCGATCGCCTGCTGAACCCGGCCGAGGAGGACTTGTCGCAGGCGGTCAGGGACGAGACCGGCGGGCTGGGGGCCGACGTGGCCATCGTGGCCGCGCCGGCCGCCGCACCGCAGGAGCAGGCCCCGGCGCTGGTGCGCAAACGGGGCACCGTCTGCCTGTTTGCGTCGCTCCCGTCGGGCAACAGTGTGATCACGCTGGACAGCCGGGTGGTCCACTACGGCGAGATCCGCATCGTCGGCACCAGCGACTCGACGCCGCGCCAGGTCGCCAAGGCCGTCGAGCTGATCGCTTCCGGCGGGCTGCCGCTGGCACGGTTGGCGTCGCACGTGCTCGACTTGGGGGAGATTTTCAAGGCGTACGAGCTCATGGAAAGCGGCGAGGCACTCCGCGTGGTGCTGAGGCCGTAGGGGGGCTGCGAAGCCGCAAGCGGCTTCAGGAGAAGATGCGGAAGCTCGTACGCGGGATTCATAGAACACCACACCGAACCATTCCAACCCATGGAGAACCGACCCATGAAAACCGTGCTCATTGCCCCTCGCAAATACGTGCAGGGACGGGGCGTGCTCAAGGAAACCGGCGAGCTCGTGGCCCTGCTGGGTAAAAAGCCCCTGGTGCTCTGGGACGCCACCGTTAAGGGCATCGTCGGCGAGACGATCCTGGGCAGCCTCGAGGCGGCCGGACTGGAGCCGATCGACGTCGACTTCCAGGGCGAATCGACCAAGGAGGAGGTCGACCGGGTGGCCGGGATCGCCAAGGACGGGGGGGCCGACGTGTCGATCGGCGTCGGGGGCGGCAAGGCCCTCGACACGGCCAAAGGGGCGGCGGCCGCCGCAGACCTGAAGATGGTCACCGTGCCCACCATCGCCTCGACCGACACCCCGTGCAGCTCGGCCACCGTGTGGTACAGCGACGCGGGCGACTGCCTCGGCTGGGACTGCTGGGGCAGAAACCCCGACCTGGTTCTGGTCGACAGCCAGGTGATCGCCGACGGGCCGGTCCGGGCGTTCGTCTCGGGCATGGGCGACGCGCTCTCGACCTGGGTCGAGGCCGAGGCGGCCTACAAGACCCGGGCGACCAACCTCGGCGGCGGCGTCTCGACCCAGGTGGCCATGACCATCGCCCGGCTCTGCTTCGAGTCGCTGCTGGAGTACGGCGTCGAGGCCCGCCGGGCGGTCGAGCAAAACGCGGTCATCCCCGCGGTGGAGAAGATCATCGAGGCCAACGTGCTGATGTCCGGGCTGGGCTTCGAGAGTGGCGGCCTGTGCACCGCCCACATGATCGGCAACATCCTGACCTCGCTGCCCGAGTGCAAGGACCTGATGCACGGCGAGAAGGTGTCTTTCGGCATCGTCAGCCAGCTCTGTCTGGACGACGAGCAGGAATTCGACGAGGTCCGGGCGATCGTCGACTTCCAGATCGCCGTGGGGCTGCCGGTCACGTTCGCCGACCTGAACCTCGAGGGGATCACGCGCGAGCGTCTCAAAACGATCGGCGACGTCTGCGCCGGCGAGGGGTCGCTGTGCCACAACCACCCCTTCAAGGTGACCAGCGAGGCGGTCGTGGACGCGATGATCGCGGCCGACGCCCTGGGCCGAAGCCGCAGGGAGCGGGCCGCCGGTGCTTGACACCCGCCGGGCGTTGCCCCATGCTGTGTGCTCGTGAGGAATCGTCGGAACCCGACGCTTGAGACCCTTCACTCGGAACCCGTGAAGAAAGGAGATCGTTGATGTCTGCCATCTTCAACCCAAGCCGACTCGTGGCACTGGTGGCCGTGTTGGCGGTGGGCGTGGCCCTGCTGGGCTGCCAGGACCAGAAAAAGCCAACCGGCCCGGAGAAGCCCAAGGCGGAGCCCGGCGCGGAAGAGCCGGCCCCGGAAGAGCCGGCCCCGGAAGAGCCGGCCCCGGAAGAGCCGACGCCGGAAGAGCCCGCTCCGGAGGAACCAGCTCCTGAAGAGCCGACCCCGGAAGAGCCGACCCCGGAAGAGCCCACGCCTGAAGAGCCGATGCCTGAAGAGCCGACGCCTGAAGAACCCACTCCCGAAGAACCCATCCCGGAAGGGCCAGCCCCCGAAGAGCCGGCACCCGAAGAGCCGGCACCCGAAGAGCCGGCCCCGGAGGAGCCCGCCGCGGCCGAAGGCCCCGAGCCGCTCAGCCAGGCCGAGCTGCTGGTCACGTTCGCCGAGGAGTACAACAGCCCGGACGGGATGTGCCTGATGGACGACGGGAGCATCCTGGTTTCCGTGCCCAACGTGAACGACCGCGAGGACCCGCCGGTCATCTTGAAGGTCACGCCGGACAACGAAGTGCAGAAGTTCTTCGACCCGCCGAAGCACCCCGACACAGGTGAAGCCTATCCTTTCGGCATCAACCTCGGCCCGGACGGAGACGTCTACTACGCCGACCTGCAGTGGTTCGCCGACCCGGAGAACCCGAACTACAAGTCGCGCGTGGTTCGCATCCCGATGAAGGACGGCAAGCCGGGCGAGCCCGAGGTGGTGGTCGAGGGCATGGTCGTGGCCAACGCGGTGATCATTCGCGACGGGAACCTGTACGTGAGCGACACGACGATGGTGCCCGGCTCGAAGCCGCTGGTAAGCGGCGTCTACCGGATCAAGCTCGACGAGGAGCGGCCGGTGAAGCTCCAGCGGCCGCTGGAGAAGGAGCCGCACCTGATCGCCACGGTGATCACGCACAACGCGGACGTCGCTTTCGGGGCCGACGGGCTGACGTTTGACAGCAAGGGCAACATGTACATCGGCAACTTCGCCGACGGAACGGTACACAAGGTCGAGTTCGACGAGGAGGGCAATCCCAAGGACTCCAAGCCGTGCCCGATCTTCGCCAAGGCCCCGTTCATGAAGAGCTGCGACGGGATCTTCTGCGACCTTGAGACCGACAAGATCTACGTGGCCGACTCGCTGGCCAACGCGGTGCAGATTGTCGACACCGACGACGGCACGGTGACCCTCCTGGCCCAGGACCCCGAGAACGACGGCACCGGCGGCCGGCTCGACCAGCCCAGCGAGGTGATCAAGCGGGGCAACAAGATCATCGCGGCGAACTTCGACTTCCCCGTGCCGGGGGGCGTAAATACCAAGTACGAGACACCCAACACGCTGAGCGTGATCCCGCTGGACTGACGTTGGACGCACCCTGGCTCCCATGCTCTGCACGGGAACCCGACGGCGGGACGCTCCGCGTCCCAGGAGCGCGAGGAAGTGATCCTCCCCGGGGCCCCGACGCAGAGGGTCGGCACAGTGCGTTCCCATGCGGAGCATGGGAACGAGGAATACGGCGCGCTCTCAGGCTTCGATCCGCTCGAGCGCCGCGGCCAGGAGTCGGCGCACACCGGGCCGGTCCACGAGCGCGGCCGCTTCGTCGGCGCCGCAAAAGCGGCGCTGGCGCAGGTCGGCCTCGGGCCAGTCTTCGCCGGCGCGCTCGACGCGCATCAGCAGGCCCGTCACCTCCAGCTCGGTGCCCCACTTGTGATAGGTGTACTCGCCGAGCGGGTCGCCCTCGATCACGCCGTCGATGCCGGCCTCTTCCCAGGCCTCCTTCAGCGCGGTCTGGGCCGGCGTTTCGCCCGGGTCGACGATCCCCTTGGGAAAACCCCAGCGCGTGCCGCCGCTGGAGGTGATCACGCAGAACTCCAGTCGCCCGTCCCGCCGGCGGTAGGGGACGGCCGTGGCCTGGTAGATCGGATCGCGGCGTTGGAACGATTCCATGCAGTTGCGCGGCCGGTGGCCGCAAGCTGAAGGTGTGCAAGCTGGCTAATCCCGGCGGTTTCGGCGTGCGTGGCCGCCGCGAGGGCGCGGCGGCTAAGCGTGCAGGAAGCGCTTTTCCCTCCGTTCTCGCCCCTTCCCTTCAGAACGCCGCGTGCTCGGTGCGCGTAATGATCTCTTCTTGCAGCTCAAACGACAAGTCGCAGAAGTAATCGCTATAGCCGGCCACGCGCACGATCAGGTCGCGGTGGGAGTCGGGCTCGGCCTGGGCCTGCCGCAACGTGTCGGCCCGGACCACGTTGAACTGCACGTGGTGCCCGTCCATCTTGAAGTAGCCTCGCACGAGGTGCGAGAGCATCTCGATGCCCTTCTCGTCGGCCAACAGCGCGGGCGTGAACTTCATGTTCAGCAGGGCACCGCCCGTCTTGATGTGGTCCATCTTGGCGGCCGACTTCATCACGGCGGTGGGCCCGTGGCGGTCGGCCCCCTGCACGGGCGAGATCCCTTCGGAGAGCGGCAGGCCCGCCCGGCGCCCGTCGGGCATGGCCCCGGTGACCGAGCCGAAGTAGACGTGGCTCGTGGTGGGCAGCATCTCGATCTGGTAGCGGCCCCCCTTGGTGTTGGGCCGGCCGTCGACCTCGTCGAAGCACGCCTCGAACGCCCGCACCGTCAGCTCGTCGGCGTAGTCGTCGTCGTTGCCGTACTTGGGCATCCGGTTGACCAGGCGCCGGCGAAGCCCCTCGCGGCCCTCGAAATCGGCGTCGAGCGCGGCGACCAGCTCGGCAAGCGGCATCGCCCGGTCGTCGTACACGAGCCGCTTCACCGCGGCCAGCCCGTCGGTCAGGCTGCCGATGCCGACGAACTGGATGAACGTGTGGTTGTACCGGGCCCCGCCGGCGTTGTAGTCCTTGCCCCGGGCGATGCAGTCGTCGGTAATCACCGAGAGGAACGGGGCGGGCATCTGCCGCGCGTAGATCTGCTCGATGATCTGGTTGCCGCGGATCTTCACCTCGAGGAAGTGGTGAAGCTGGCGGCGGAACGCGGCGAACAGGTCGTCGAACGTGCTGAAACCCTCGGCCGGGCCCGTGCGCGGGCCGAGCTGCCGGCCGGTGCGCGGATCGACCCCGTCGTGCAGGGCCAGCTCGAGCACTTTGACCAGGTTGAAGTAGCCGGTCAGGATGTACGCCTCCTTGCCGAAGGCCCCGGTCTCGACGCATCCGCTGCACCCGCCGGCCCGGGCGTCCTCGATTGACTTGCCCTGCCGGAGCTGCTCCTCGACCACCGCGTCGGCGTTGAAGATCGACGGGAACCCATAGCCTTTCCGCACCACCCGCAGCGCGTGTTCGAGCACCGCGTCGGGCGTCTTGCGCGAGACCTGCACGTTGCTGCTCGGCTGCAAGAGGTGCATCTCGTCGATGACGTCCAACAGCAGGTGGGTCACCTCGTTCGAACCGTCCGAGCCGTCGGCCAGCACGCCGGCCAGGTTGATGTTGGCGAAGTCGGTGTAGGTGCCGCTCTCGGCCGCGGTGACGCCGACTTTCGGCGGGGCCGGGTGGTTGTTGAACTTCACAAAGAAGCACTCGACAAGCTCCCGGGCCGACTCCGCCGTGAGCGTCCCCTCGGCCAGACCCCGGCGGTAGAACGGCAGCAGGTGCTGGTCGAGGTGGCCCGGGCTGAACGAGTCCCAGCCGTTGAGCTCCGTGATCACCGCCAGGTGGCAGAACCAGTAGTATTGCAGCGCCTCGTGGAAATCCCGCGGGGCACGGGCCGGCACATGGCGGCAGACCGCGGCGATCTTCTCCAGCTCGGCCCGGCGACCGGCGTCGGCTTCCTCGCCGGCGAGCCGCTCGGCCAGCTCGGCATGGCGCCGGGCAAAGAGGATCACCGCGTCGCAGGCAATGTCCATCGCCGCGAGCTGCTCCCGCTTGGCGTACGCCTCAGGGTCGTTGAAATAATCGAGCGCGGCGGCGGCCTCGGCGATCTCCCGCTTGAAATCGAGCATCCCCTTGCGGTAGATCTTCTCGTCGAGCACGGTATGGCCGGGTGCCCGCTGCTCCATGAACTCGGTGAACATGCCGGCCTCGTAGGCGGCCAGCCACTCGTCGTCCATCGCCGCAAAGAGCTTCTCGCGGATGCTCCGCCCGCGCCAGTAGGGGATGATCTTCTCGCGGTAGACCCGGAGGCACTCCTCGGACACCGCGTAACTCGTCTTCGGCCGCGAGTTGAGGATTTCCAGGTCCTCGACGCTGTGGCAGGTCAGCTCGGGATAGGTGGGGACGGCTTTGGGGCGCGGTCCCCGCTCGCCGACGATCAGCTCGCCCGGGCCGAGGTAGATCGTCTTGTGCTCGCAGAGGTCGTGGAACGACCGGGCCCGCATCTCGGGCACGGAGTGTTTTCCCTCGTTGGCTTGGTAGAAGTCCGTAAGCAGGCTCGCCCGCTCGTGGGAGATCGACGGGGGCGTGTCGAGGCTTTCGCGTCGCAGCGCGGCGGTTCGTTCGTTCATGTCTATCCACCCGCGTTCATGGTCTATCCACCCGTGCGGACGTCGAGGCCGAGGGCGCGGAACGGCTCGGCGGCGGCGTCCAGGTCGACCGCGGCCGTGGCGAGGTCGACGCCGGCCGCGGGGGGCAGCGGCGACGGCATCTCCTGCCGCTCGCCGCGGGCCGCTTTGTGCCGGCCCAGGTCATGATACGGCAAAAGGTCGATTTGGCGGACCCCGGGCAGCGAGGCCGCCAGCCGGGCCGCCGCCCGAAGGTCTTCCAGGTCGTCGTTCACGCCCGGCACAATCGGGATGCGGAGCCGGACGTTGGCGTGCGACTGGGCCAGGGCCTCGAGGTTTTCGAGCACCAGGGCGTTCGACACGCCCGTGTAGCGGCGGTGCCGCTCGTCGTCGACCAGCTTCAGGTCGTAGAGGAACAGGTCCGTGTGTTCGGCCGCGGCCAGGAGATCCTCGCGGGGGGCGTAGCCACAGGTGTCGACGGCCGTGTGCAATCCCTGGCGGCGGCAGGCTTCGAGCAGCTCGACGAGAAACGCCGGCTGCCCGAGCGGCTCGCCGCCGGAGAACGTCACTCCCCCGCCGGAATCGTCGTAGAAGATGCGGTCTTTGAGCACCGCCGCGAGAACCTCGTCGACCGTCATGCGCCGGCCCACCATCTCCCGGGCACCCGTGGGACACGCCTCGACGCAGGCCCCGCAACGGGTGCAGACGCCGTCACCTGGCGCCGCCCGACGGCCGGCGGCCGCGCCGTTTCCCTCCCCCCGCTGGGGGCACGCCTCCCAGCACGCCCCGCACCGGATGCAGCGGCCCTCGACCACCGAGATTTCCGGCTCGGGCGACTGGCTTTCCGGGTTGTGGCACCAGGTGCAGGCCATCGGGCAGCCCTTCAGGAAGACCGTCGTGCGGATGCCCGGGCCGTCCTGGATGGAGAACCGCTGGACGTTGAAGACGAGGCCGGTTTGCATGGCGGCGGGGGACTCGATGATCGGCGATCGGCGGTTTTCGCGGCGGACGATTACGTTTGATTATAATCCGGCTTGGCTTTTTCTCCAGGTGGCCCTGTTAGAAAAGTTGTGCCCTCAGCCATCGCTGCAACAGCCACTCCCTAGCCGGCGGCAAACCTGCCGCCGGGGCACGTAGTCGGGATCGGGTTCACGTCTGCCCCCGGCGGCTGTTAGCAGCCGGCTAGGGGACGGTGATGCTAGGGTTGGCCGGATATGGGCGGGAAACGTTCGAGCAGGCCGCCGCCTTGTTGGACGAGGCGCTCGACGTCGTCGAGCTCCAGCGGGGCGCCGGCGGTGAGGATTTCCGCGCCGGTGTCGGTCACGGCCACGGTGTCTTCCACGCGGATGTAGAGCCGCTCTTCGGGCACCCACATCTGCGGGTCGACGGCCAGCACGGTGCCCGGGCGCAGCGGGCCGCCGCGGTAGTCGCCCGGGTCGTGGACCGACATGCCGACCGGGTGGGAGAGGTGGCCGGCGAAGTCGAGCGTCCGCCCGGCGGCCTCGCGAAAAATCGGCTTGGAGAACGTCCACCCGTCGAGCACCGACCGCATTTCGCCGGCCGCCTCGCCCAAAACGTCCTCCGCCGACGCGCCCGGCCGGATTCGCCCCAGCAGGGCCTTGTGGTATTCGACGATCCACCCGTACAGCTCTCGCTGCCACGGCAGGTACGTCCCGCCGACCGGCCACATGCGGCCGATGTCGCTGGTGTAATACTCCACGTCGGGGGCATAGTCGAAAAGGATCAGCTCGCCGTCGGCCAGCGGTCGGTCGTTGCGCCAGTAGTGGGGATACCAGGCGTTCGGCCCGCCGGCGACGATCGGCCGGTAGCTGGCACGCCGGGCCCCGGCCGCGTGGAACACGTAGTCGGCCACCGCCGCGAGCTGGTGCTCGACCACGCCCGGCCGGGTCGATCGCATCGCCTCGGTCACGGCCGCGGCGGCCAGGCGTCCGGCCCGGCGCATCACGTCGACCTCGCGGGGGCTCTTGACGATCCGCAGGCCGTCGAGGATCGGACACAGGTCGCGAACTTCCGCCGCGGGCAGCAGCCGTCGCATCTCCTCGGCGAGCCGGTCCTCGCGCGAGGGGCGCCGGTCCCAGGGGTCGGCGGCCGTGGCCGCCTGCTCGACGGCGATCAAGGCGGCGCACATCATGGCCCCTTCGCCCGGCCGCAGCGGCAAGTAAACGACCTCGGCCCCGGCAAGCGACGCGCCCAACTCCGCCGGCGGGCGCACCTCGTCGGCGCCGCAGGCGGCCCGGATCGCCACGTCGTCGGCCGCGCCGCAGACCGGCCCTTCGACCTGCTCGGTGCCCGGATCGCGCTCGGGCAGGAAGAGCGTGCAGCGGCGCGTGCGCCCGTCGAGCAGCAGGTACGCCCGCGGCACCTCGATGCCCGAGAGGTAGTAGAACTCGTTGGTCTGGCGGAAGACGTCGAACCCGCCGGCCGGTGTGGCCCCGGGCAGCAGGGCGATCGCCCGGTCGCCGATCCTGTCGAGCACTTCCCCGCGCCGGCGGACGAACTCGTCTGCCGGAAACGGGGGAGAGAACGGCGTCGCGTCGGAGGGTGTGCTGGCCATGCTCGCGTCGAGGTCCAATCGGGGCGTGTTGCCCGGCCGGGGCCGGAGCCGCCCATTATCGCGATCCAACGCCGCGAGGCCATGGGGCAGCGCCGTGTCGCCGCACGCACCCTTCGGCCTACACCACCTCGTTTCGCGGCTTGCGGACCCGCCCGGCCACTTGCGGCTCGAAGTCGTCCTCTCCGGCCAGCTTGGCGATCTCGCGGAGCAGACGGCGCGTGACCTCTGCGAGCACCTCGCGATCGTTCTCCCGGCCGTAGAACTCCGAGAGGTCGATCGGCCGGCCCACTTTCACCCGGGCCCGGGCGGGGGTGAAGAAGCACTTCCACGCCGGCTCGACGGGGGGCGTGTCCGCGAGATAGTAGGGGACCACCGGCACCCGGGCCTTCAGCGCGATCAGCGCCGCCCCCGGCCGGCCGGGGAGCATGAACCGATCGGTAGTGTTGAGCCGTCCCTCGGGAAACATCCCCACCAGGCCGCCCTCTCGGCAGTAGCGGATGGCCCGCCGCGTGCCGGCCGTGTCGACCCCCCGGCGGCTGACCGGGAACATCTCGGCCAGCCAGAAGAACCAGCGGAACACCGCGACGTTGAAGTACTCTCCGGCGACCATCCAGTGGACGACGCGGTCGAGCGTGAGCTGGATGAACGCCGGGTCGATTGGGCCGCGGTGGTTGCTGACGATCACGGCGCCCTGGGTCCGCGGCAGCGGAAACCGGCCCGCCATCCTGGCCCGCCAAACCACCCGCGCCACAAAGTAGACTAGCAGCCAGACGGCCGACTGGGCCGCGGTGTAGGGCAGGCGCCGCAGAATCGCGATCAGCCAGACGGCCACGGCGGCGCCGAGAACTGCCAGCACACACACGGCCAGCACTCGGGTTGCTTCGGGCGAGAGCATCTTTGCGCGGGAGGGCGTAGGTGGCTGCGGGCGGGTTGGAACTGTGCCCCACGTTGGGTAGTGTACCCTCCGAAAGATGGGGGTGCGAGGGGCGGCCTGTAGATTTCGATTGACTTATCTTGTAGATTAGAAAAGCGAATAGTACACCGCGGGGAGGGTCCGATCCGCGGCACCGCCCCCGGCGTTTCGCCCGGCTCCGGTTGGGCCCCCCGGCGTCGCCATAGCATGGGAACGGGGGAGAATCGTATTTCCACTGGGATGGAGTCAAGCCATGATCCGAGCCTATGAAGAACCGGAGCGGACGGGGCGTTCGGGCCCCGCCTCGCCGGCCCGCGACGCGGCACGCAGCGCCGATGCCCGGAAGCTCTTGGTGGCCGAGCGCGTGATCGGCAGCGCTCAGGGGACGTGGGCCGAACTGTGGGCGCAATTGAAGCCGGGAGTGACGCCCGGCGGGCTGGTCACGCCACAGATGGACGGCGGCTTCAAGCCGGCGTGCGGGTGGCCGGAGTTCCTCGAGAAGCTCTGGATGCTGAAGCGCTACCTCGACTACACGGCGCGCTTGTGCGGGGAACCGGGCGGGGTGGCGCGGAGTGCGTAGTCCGGGGATCGCCGCACGGCGAACGTTCACGATCGCCCAAGTGTCCGCTGCGCTTTTTCGGCGCGGGACACGGCGCTAATGCGCCGATAAGCAGCGCGAATCCGCGGCGACGCCCGCTGCTTACCCGGCCAGCCGCGTGATCCGGTTGATGGGCACGGTCTGGGCCGGCTTCTCGGCGCGGTAGCGGTACTGCATCATGTAGGCGTCTTCGGGCGTGTCCTCGTAGTAGGCCCGAAGCACCGAAACGGCCCGGAATCCGTTCTCGCGGAAGAACAACTGGGCGGCGAGGTTGGTCTCGCGGACCTCGAGCACGATCCGACTGCGGCGTTGGGCCGAGAGCTTGGCGATCAGCTTGGCGATCATCTGGCTGCCCACGCCGCAGCGCTGCGCGTCGGGGGCCACGGCGAAGTTGAGCACGTGGATGCGGTTCTTGTGGAGCTCATAGATCATAAACCCCACGACCCGATCGTCGTGCTCGGCCACCATGCCGATGCAGTTGCGCTGTCTGAGGCAGCGGATGAAGTCCTCTTCGGCCCAGGGGAACTCGAAGCTGGAGCGTTCGATGTCGAGGACTTCCGGCATGTCGCGCCGGATCATCCAGCGGATGTGAACGCGGATTTCCTGCTTCTGGTCGGGTTGCATGCCGGCCTCCTTCCTTGTCGGCCCGTCGCGGCCCGCGGCGGGCCGCAACCGGAGCATTCATCCCACGGCGCCCGAAGGCGTCTGGCCGCCCGCCGCGACGCGGTTCCGTGTCGCGTTGCCGGCCGGCTCACCAGGGTTGGCAGAAGGTTAGCATAAGCGCCCGATTTCGCCAATACCGCATCGAGCCGGTTTGCGACGCGGTGCGGTTGTTTTTCCGCCGGGCCGTCCGGCCGGTGTCAAGCTGACGGGCGTTCACTGCTAGCACGTCCGAGCCTACCAGTCCATTTCTTCTATCGGACGCTAGGGTGGGGGCGCTGTGGCCGACTTCGCGAGTTGGTAGTGACCGCATTCATGCGGTCCTGAGCCGGCCAAGGGCCGTCTCGATGCTACATGACCCGATGAATCGGGTCACTACAAACAGTTCCCGGACAGGCTCCTACCGGGGAAGCGACCGTAGCGCGATCACGCTCGAACCCGGCGGCGGCGTCGAGCGGCGCCAGGCCGAGACCACCGCGGTCCCCAGGGTCCCCAGCACGATCCCCCAACCCACCAGGCTGGGCGAGAGCCACAGCCACCAGGCAAGCCCCAGCACCACGCCGAACAGCGCGGGCCACTGATAGAACCAGTGGCGGAGCAGGCCGCGCCGCAAGGCCCACCCGGCCGCGGCCACGACCAGCAGCAGAAACAAGGCGGCCACGATACGGTAACCGATCGGGTCGGTGGACCACCGGCGGTAGTCGACGCTCAGCGCGGGGGTGGCCTCGTGGAAGCTGTATCTCGCGGCGCCCCGGTCGCGAGGGAGCGTCTGGCGCCACAGCTCGGCCGGGCCGTCGCCCGCCCAGGGGTCGGCGTAGCACTCGGCGAGCACGTCGGACGTGCCCAGCCGGGCGGCCAGACGCGACTGGGCCCGGTCGACCTCGCGGATCGCGGCCTGCACCGAGTGCTCTTCGCTCACCCCGCCGCGGCTCTTCAGTTCCCGAAGCAGCGCCGCGCGCGTGGCCGCAAGGCGCCGGACCCAACGGCGGTACCAGGCCGGCGTGCTCGCGGGGTCCATCTCACTCGCGGCCGCTGCCTCGATCGACTGCGACGTGGTGCGCAAGCGGAGCAGGTCGTGCCGCCACCGGCTTCGCGGCTCGCCATCGGTGGGCGTTTCCGGTTCGAATGCGGGCGGGCCGCTTACGGTCCACAGCGTGCGCTCGACCGGCACGTCGCCCAGCCACGGGGTCTCGAACCGCTGGCGGCCTTCGTCCGGCCGCTGCGGCAAGGCGCCGCGGAAGACCACCTCGATGCGTTGCGCCAACCACTTCGGCCCCAACGGGAGGTCGTACTGGTTCGGCTGCGAGGTGGGCGGGATGGTGGGGACACCGGCCACCGTGACCTCGATCAACTGATAGCCCGGCGGGAGGCGGAGCGGACAGCTCGTCGCGGTGCCCGGCTGGAGGTCGAATGCGGCCACCCCGTACAGCGAGCCGTCTTCCCACCAGGCCAGGTGAACGTCGGCCAGGGTGGCGCGGGCCTTCTGCGGCCCCGGGGGAGCGGGGCGGAGCACGGCGTCGTACGGCTCCCCGATGACCTCGAACGTGGCGAACGCGCCCGCGTCGGGCGGGGGCAGGAAGCCCTCGGGCAGCGGCGTGGGCCTCAGCCCGCGGGTCTCCCAGCCCAGCGATCGCTCGCCGTCGCGCATGGGCAGCGAAACCAGCCGGCGCAGCGTCTCGGTGCCGAGCCAGGTGATTCGGGACGCCTCGGGACGTTTCCCCCGTTCGAGCGAGAGCGGGCTGCTCAGGCGGAACTGGTAGCCGGCCGCAATCGGCGACGGCGGCCGGAGAACCAGGCGGCGGCGATCGTCCGGCCGCTCGCTCACGGTCAGTTTTGCGGGCGGATCGGCCGTGACGCGGAACGGGCCGGCCAGGACCGACGGCACCTCCAGCAGGATTTCATCGAGCAAGCCCTTCTCGACCTCCACGCGACAATCGAGGTCCACCGTCCACGAACCATCGCTCGGGACCAGGCGCACGAGCTGATCTCCGCGAATGGAGGGCTGGTTGGCGGCCAGCGAGAGCGCCGCGCGGACGGGCTCGCCCCCGTTGGATCGCAGCCGGGCCACGAGCCGGCCCAGCTCCGCGTCGTCCGGCCCGCCAGGAGCCCGCTCGATTTCAACCGCCGGGTCGATTCGCACGGGTGCGACCAGCGCCGCCGGGCGGCGGTAGATTTCCGCGGTGGACGATTCCAGCCGGGCCCCCTCGATCGAGAACGCCGGCACCTGCGGCTGCTTCAGCTTGGCGGTGGGCCAGCGCCCGCCAAGCTCGAGCCGGTGCGTGCCCGTCACCGGCCCGCTGAGAAACACCACCACGCGGCCCTTGGCGCCGACCGACCAGCGGGCGACCCGCTCGACCTCCTCCTCGCGGACCGAGACCTGCTCGACCTCGAACCCGGGCGGCACGTCCACCCGGTGCTGGAAGTGATAGCCGCCCGTGGTGTTCAGCTCGGCGTCTACATGCACGTCGGCAAAGCCGTGGTCGAAGCTCAGGGCGACGGTCTGCCGCACGGTGGTTTGCGGTTCACGCGGCCGGGTGACCATGCTCCACGGTGGCCCGTCGGAACCGAGGTCAAACGCGAACTGGGGTGGGGTCTTCGCTTCCCCCCACGCGGCCAGAAACTTGGGCGCGGTCAGGGCGCCCGCCGCCGAGCCCTCCTCCTCGACCCGCTCGAGCACCGGGCCCAGCGACACGGCCAGCCAGCGGCGGGTCGATCGGCAGTCCAAAACCTCGAACCGGGGCAAGGACAGCCGGCCGACCCCCGAGCTTTGACTCAACAGCAGGGAAGCCTCGACCACGGCCGTCTGTCCGACCGGCTCGGGCCAGCGCAGCTCGATCACGGTGTCCTGGTCGTGGGCCGTTTTCGTTTCCGCTTCGGGCGGGTTCTCCCCACGCAGCTCCAAGAGCCGAAGGCGAGGGTCCACGGCCAGCCGGAGTTGCCGGATCTCTCCGCCGGGGAGACTGAGGATGAGCTTCGCGTCGATCACGGTGGTGCCCGGGTCCGGCTGGACCTTCAGCCACAGCAGCTCTTCGACTTCCATGGTCGGAGGCGCAGCCGCCGGACCGCCCGCGACCTCCGGCCAAGAGAGCGACAGCTTGTCCACTGCCCCCAGCTCGGCCACCAGCCGAGACGGGTCCTTTTCAACACGGACCCGGCCGAGCGCCGTGGGGAGCTCCACGGCCGGCGCGCCGGGGGGCAGGCTCAGCTCCAGCCGCGACGTGGCCGACGCCGGAACGGCCAGATCGAAGCCGCCCGGTCCCGGACTGGCACGCATCGCCGGGCGCAAGACCACCTCCAGCTTGTAGGGCCCCGGCTGGGGAACCTCGAACGCGAGGGCTTCGCCCGACGGCTCCCACTCGGCCCGAATCGCGACCCCGTCGAGCAGCACGCCGTCGGGCACGAGGTTCGAGTCCTCGCGCCGCAGCGGGAGCCGCACCGTGACCCCGGGCTCGAAAACCCGCAACTCGTAGCTCCCCCGCAGCTCCCCGACCACAAAGCGATCGGAGCCCACGTCGCGCGAAAGCGCCCCCCGGTAGACGGCCGAACCGATCAGCCACCCGTGCGGCGCCTCGGCGGCCTTCGCCCGGCGCTCGAGTTCGCGGTAAAGCTCCTTGGGCACTTGGTAGCGTTCGCCGGTCGGCTTGCGATTTTCATCGACGGGTATGAACACACTATAGACATCGGTCCCCGACGCCGGCCCGGACGCCTCGGGCTCCTGCCCGCGGGCCGTAGACGTCCAGACCACGATCGATCCCAGCATGGCGAACAGCAGCCAGAGAAAGACCTGGGTCGACGTGGACGGGGGCGGAGTAGCCGGCGGCGGCGAGGCCCCCGCCGACCGATTGGCCGGCGCCTTGCGGCGGATCAACTCGCGCGAAAGGCAGAAAACCGACCCCAGCACCATGCCCGACACGATGGGCACGTAGCCGTCGGGCAAGAGCAGCGCCAAGGACCCCAGAACCCCGATCGTTCCCAGGAGCCACAGCGGACGCCCGGCGGCCGTCCACCACCCGACGCCGATCGCCAGCAAGAGGACCACCCAGCCGAGCAGCCGCACTCTGGGCTCGTACAGGTAGTCGAGCCTCACGGCCGCCGGCTCGGCCACGGGCACTTCCAGACAGTACGTGTTCCACCCGAAATTGTCCGAAGCGCGGAAGCCGGCAAACTCGCGCACGCTCCAGCACGCCGGCGGGTCCGCAGGCCGCGAGGCCCAAGTGTCAAGCGACGCCAACGACCCCTCCCGGCCGCCCGAGACGACCTCGCCGATCTGCTCCGCCATGGGTCCGGGAACCACCTGGTAAACAAACGTCCGAGCGAGCGGCTCCAAGTGTGCCCGGTCCAGCAGGGCCTGTCGCCGGCTGGTCAGAACCGCGGCGTCGTCGGACAGCAGCAGGGCCAGCTCGGCCTCTTCGAGCAGGCGCATCCCCCGCTCCGAGGCCGACCGGCCGACAGGGCGAGGAAACGGTGAATCGGGACCGATGCCCAGTCGGGCCAGGGCGGGCCGATCCAACAAGAGCGCCGGTGCCAGGTCCTCGATCGAGCGATCTCCGAGCAACTCCGCCCACGACCTCAGACGGACCGCTTCGCCCGGCCCCGCCTCACCGGCCAGCGATCCGAGGGCGTGCAACCACTGCTCCGCCTGCCGCAAATCGCGATTGCGGTCGCTCCGCGCCCGGGGCAGTTGCAGCCAGTCGTCGGCGGAGACTAGGTCGAAGGCCGTTGCACCCGCCGGCCGACCCAACGGTCCGAACAGCCGCTGGGTCCAACTGGGTCGTGTTCCGACGGCTGCTTGCCCGGAGGGCGCCGGGCCGCAGGTCTCGAAACCCGGCGGCAGCCAGATGGTCCACTGGGCCGCCAGGCCCGGCAGATCGGCTACCGGCATGGGCGGCTTCAGCCTGCCCCAAGTCCCCAACGGCGAAGGAGCCGTGCTGAAATCGATCGTGACCGTGGGGAACCGGCGCCCGCGCGGCAGGGCGACCGAGAGCCCGCCCGCGGCCGGCCCGAAGTGGACCCGCTCGACGTCGACCCATGCCCCGTGCACGTTTTCCAGCGAGGCCCCGGGCGGAAGGACCAGGCGTAGCGCCCCGCCGCCAGGCCCCTCGATCCGGTAAGTCGCCAGGTGTCGAGCGGCCCCGTCGGCCTGGTACCGCGAATCCAACTGGCAGCTCCAGACGCACGCCGCGGCCGTGGTCGGCTCGGGATTCGGCGCCACGCTCACTGCCGCCGTGGCCGCACCGATCGTGTCGCGTATCGGGTCGTATCGGTAGGCGGCCCGCAACGTCGGCACCCGGCCGCGCGGGGGCGTTTCGGCGGGAATCGGCTCCAGCCGGTGATTGAGAATCTGCAGGGGTTCGCCGTCAGGGCACCGGACGACCAGCGTGCCCTGCTGCTCGTCGGCCAGCGGCAACGTGGCCAGCGCGATCGGCTGTCCTTGGCCCAGCTCGATTTCCCGCGTGGCGTGGATCTCCAGCGGCACGCTGCGGGGCCTCCGCAACCGCAACTCCCAGGTCTCCTCCTCCGGGGGCAGGCCCAAGGCAAGCTGCTCCTCGGCCGGCAGGCGCCGGGCCGAAAGGGCTTGGTCGTTCTGTGTGGCGAGCGAAAAGCGGGGCGGCACGTCGCGGCGGGGGGCAAAGTGGACGAGCACGCGCTCGACGCGCGCCCCCTGCGGAACGCAGCGCAGCACGTAGTTCTCGCGCAGCGCGGTCCCGGAAACGGCCGCCTCGACTCGCAGCTCGGCCGTGTAAGCGGGCCGCTGCGGGAGGATCGCGATCTGAAGTCCGGCGGCGCGGGCATCCTGCTGGAACACCAATCCCCGCGGCGCCTGCGAAAAGAGCGCCGCCGCGGCAGCATCGAGCGATTGCGGCTCGACCCGGTTCAGATCGTCGGCGCCGTCAGTCTTCAGGCGGTAGCTACCCATCGGCTCCAGCGCCACCAGCCGTGGCTCGTGCCGCCCCGCGTCGAACTCGACGGGCACCAGCTCCTCCAGGGCGAATTGCAGGTCTTTCCGGGAGTGGAACCGCCGGGCGGTGATACGCAGCCTTAACGGTTGCGACGCGGAAAGCCCCTTGGCCAGCCGGACCTCCAGTCGCCGATTGCGCCCCCGGCCGAGGATCGGGAAGCTATCGATCAGGCCGGCCGGCGTGGATTCCACCGCGTCGACCAACCAGCCCGGGGCCACGTCGGCCTCGAGCACGAATCGGGCCCCTTCCGCGAGGCGGAAGTCGGCGAGCACCTCGGCCGCGGCCTCCTCGGGACCCAGACGGATCATCGTGCCGGAAGAGACTTCGAGCGAAGCCTCGCGGCGCCCTAACTCCAGGGCCAGCGCGGCGTCGGGCCGATGGCAGCGGAACACGGCCGATTCCCCTTCGCGCGGCGAGGTCAGCGGGGCCGTGCCCGTTTGCCGGCAACCGTCCGGCACCAGGTCGCGGACCACCAGGGGCTTCGGCACGAGCAGCGTGACGGTCGCCTCCTGCCACTCGATTTGCTCGGCACGGATTCGAGGAAGCGTCCAGAGCCGTTCGAGATGGAGCGGGGCCAAGGCCCGAAGGTGCAGCACCCGGCCCGTCCCCGAGATCGGCTCGGGCAGCTCGACCACGACCCGCCTGCTTCCCTCTGCTTCCTGTTCCGACCAGGGCACGGGCACGTCGCCATAGCGGACGCTGGCCAGCTCCAGCTCCGGATCCAAGCGCAGGGCCACTTCGCCGAGCGGCTGGTGGAGCACCTCCAGTTTCCACTGCACGGCAAGGTCCAGTCCGTGCTGCGACAGGTCGTAGACCGACGATTCCGCCAGCCGGGCCTCGCGCGGACGGGGTTTCGCCTCGGCCGGCACCAAGCGAAGCCGCACACGGTGGCTCGGCCCCAGCTCGATCCGCCAGCGCCGCGCGGGGCCGTCCGCTTCTCCCTTCGCTTCTCCGTCCGCGACGAGGATCCCTTGTTCCACCTCGGGCGCGGTGCCCTCGGGCAGCGAAAGCGACAGGCGGCTCACCGGACAGGGGGGCAGGTCGAGCGCGAACCGGACCACTCCCGAGGCGTCCCGGCTGCCCGCCAGCGACCACCCCAGCTCCAAGCGCCCGGGCTGCGCCACGAGCACGCGCAGCACCGAGTCGCCGACAACGCCCAGCTTGGCCGGCGTAGGCGGATCACCGCCCCAGGAGGCATCGTGAACGGCCAGGCCGCACGGCGCAAGCGGCATCAGCGCGGCCCAGGGGCCTGGATGCTCGACAAAGAGGGTGGCCCGGCCCTCCAGCCACCTCCCCTCGACGAGCCGGGCATCGTACTCGGCGCGGACCAGTCGGGGGAGCCGGTTCGCGCGGGAGGCAGAACCGGCGGCACGCGCCTCTTGCATGAGGCGCTCGAACTCGTCCGGCGCCACGGGCCAATACTCCTCGCGGCCGATCGGCCACTGGTCCACTCGGTCGGCCGGGACATACATCCGGCGGATCTCAGGCGGGGCGCCGGCCTCGTCGCTTTCGTGGGCCGGACCCTCGGCGCTCCACGCGGCCGCGGGCGGCCCGAAAGCCAACAGCCACGAGATCGTCGCCATTCGGAGCGGCCGGGGGATCATCGCTTCGCGCTGGAAGGGGATGGGGGGATCAGCGGCGGCGTCGTTTCCGACGGCGAGGGACCCGAACCGCGCGGCTGGTACAACGTATCCGAGGAGCCTTTCTCCGGCGCGGCGCTGCCCGGCTCCGGGAACAAGACGACCCGGCGCCGCCGGGCCACGCCCCGCTCGAGCAGCCCGGCCAATAGCGTCATCGCCAAACCGAGCCCGGCCGCCTGCGCGAAAAGCACCGTGGGTTCGGGCCAAAGCTGCCCCACGCACAACAGCACGATTCCCAGCACCAGAAGCGTGCCGGGATGACGGCTCCGCGGCACGTAGATCAGCAGCAGCCCGGCCACCAGGGCGGCCCCGGAGGCAATCAACACGATCCACGTACGTCCGGCCGTGCGCAGCTCGCACCGCTCGACCCCACCGAGACTGCTGAAGAGGTACTGATTCGTGCCCTCGGGAACTGGGGTACGGCTCGGCGCGCCCACCCACGCCTCCAGCTCCTGCTGGTCCAGCAGAGGACGCCGCCGCCAGAGGTACCCGCCCCAGGTCCAGCGATTCTCGCTGATCAGTCCCCCGGGCGCGGTGAGCACGTGTTCGTTCTGCGGCAGGACGAGCTGCCAGTACAGGCGGTGGACCCAGAGATCGCCGCCCAAGTGGGGCAGGTCGATCGCCACCCGTCCCGGACGCGGCCGATTCTGGGGCAGCAGGGACCAGAACTCCAAGAGGTGCTGGTTCGCATTGCCGCCGTTGGGCAAGGGAATGACCAGGGCGCCCTCTTCGTCGGTTCTTGCGGCGACGCGCTGGCCGTCCAAGCGGAGCTGCATCTGCCCGAGGTTGGCCCCGGCCGGAACGTGCAGGCGCAGCTCGCGGCGCCCGCTTCGCAGCGAGAACACGGCCCTGTCCTCGCGGGCCGTTTCCGTCAGCCAGGTCCGCACCCAGGCCCGTTCGACCACCGCAGCCTCTTCGGCCTCGCCATTTTCGAGCTTCAAGACGAGCTTCGCCCGAGAGACCGGCGCGCGACAAGTCAGTTGCACTCGCCCAGTGCGCGGGGAATCCCCGTCGGCGCTCGAGGAGACAATCCAGTGTGGGGCGGCCGGCTCGACACTCAGGCGTCCGGGGATGATCTCGAGGTGGTTGCCCGTCAACTCGGCCTCGGCCGGCATCACCAACGGGAGTTCCCACTCGGTGGACCGGCCCGGCTGCAACGTCGGAACCACGACCGGATAGAGCACGACGAGCTGACAGCGCCCGATCCGCGCCGCCGGCAGCGCAACCTGCATTCGCACCACCCCGTTCTCGGCGTCGGCCGTGCCCAACGCGGCCGGCTGGAGCGTGCGCCTTTCGTACTGGAACTCCAGACGGTCCTCGCTCGCAAGCTCTTCGGGCACTTCGACCGTCAGATGGCCCGCCGGCTCGTACGCGATTGTGTAGAGCAGCTCCTGGCGAATGGCGGTTTCGGGGCCGGTCAGGTCCAGCCGGCTGGTGACGTCCACGCCGATTTGCCGCGATCGAACCTCGTATCCGGCGGCGAATGCGGCCTTCTCTCCCACGACGCGATAGAAGAGCGCCTCCTGCTGATGTTCCGGGAGGTCGTCGGGCGGGGGGGCGGCCTGGCGCATTAGCCCCGTCGTCGCGTCGCCGTCGGGCGTGAGCTGCACGTTGTCGGCCGATAGCACCCACAGGGCGGCCGGCGTGGGGGTTGCGGCCAGGGGGCGCGGCACGGCGGCGGTCAGCTCCGCCGTGTCTTGCGGCAGGGTCCGGTGCGCCCTAAACTGGATCTCGATCGGGCCGCTCGCCGCCTGGCGCAGCGGAATGAAAAGCATCGGGCCGTTGCCCTGACCCGTGCGAACCCCCACGCGATCGGCGTCCACGACGGTGCTCGGGCCCACCTCGTCGAGCTGCCACTCCTCGGACCAGTCGGGCAGGGCCACGGAAAGGTCGAAGGCTTTGGCCCCGCGAATCGTGTACCGCAGCTTCGCCTCCCAGCTCACCAGCCCGGCGTCGACGCGCAACCGGTACTCCGGCTCGACGCCGATCCGCGTCTGGCGCGGACTCAGCTTCACCCGGAGCGAATAGGGCTGGGCCACGTACTCGTAGCCGGCGACCAGCTCGTCGTGCTTGAGCGACTCGGGTAACTGGTCCGTGCGGACCACGCCGCGCCGCTCCTCCCAGTCCACTTGCCAGTCGCTGATCGCGGCCACGGCGACGTGCCCCCATTGGCGCACGGCGCCGGGCACCTCGAACCCGGCCAGCTCGAATGCCTCGGTGGGGTCGCCCACGTGGTGAGGCCGGGCCACGGCCAGGTTGACCTCGACCGGCCCGACCGTCTTCCGCTCCAGGCGCACCGCCAGAAGCTGCCGCTTCGTGTCGGAAGCGCCGATCTCCTCGAGAACTTCCACCGTACACCCGGCCGGCGGTTTGGCCTCGGCGAGCTGCGCCCCGGGCGGCAGTCGGACGTCGAAACGGTCGAAGGGGGCGCCGTAACTGCGGACCGAAACCGAGGCGTTCGTCTCCACGCTGCGGCTGCCGATCCGCGACAGCACGGCGCCGACCGCCTCCAACTGCACCGGCACCTGCGGACGCGGCCCCCGCTCGTGCCACGCCAACCGGAAATCACCCCCAAGGCCCCGCGCGGTGAACTTCGTCAGACCGTTTGTCCCGCGCACGGGCTCATCGAGCGTCGCCCCCTCGGAGACGGTCCCCACCGCGTCGGCCGTCGGTACGCTAAGCGTCAGATCGGAGACAGTCGCCCGCGGGGCCAACAGGCGCAGCCGGGTCTCGCGCCCGATGGTCGTAAGCGGTACGAGCATCTTGAGCGTCAGCTCGTGGCGCTGATCCGCTTGGCCGTGCAGGCAGGCGATGTACCCTTTGCGCTGGGGATCGACCTGGAGGTAGTGCTCGCCGGGCCCCCGGTACTGCGCCGGCTCGAGCATCACCGCCTCTTCGAGCCGCAACGGCACCGCGACCCAGTCGTCCGCCTGAACCAGCACGTCGACCTGGACGGTCAGCTCGGCCTTCTCTCCGCGGGCCGTGCCGGTGATCGAGAGCCGTTGGATGCTGTACGGGGCGGGGCGTGCGGGCTGTCCCGGTCCGTCCTCGTCGTGCAGGAGCTTCTCGATCTTCTCCAGTGGCACGTTGAGCATCGGCTGGAGGTTGCCGTCCTTGTCGGGAAACCAGAAGATCGGCAACCGCTCCCGAATGCCTCCCTCAGGCGCCGGGGAAGGTGCCGCCGCTCCCTCAGGCTGCGCGGCGGGCGCACCGGTAGCGCTGCCCTCCTGCGCGGCGCAGAAGGGACACCAGAGAAGCAGGTGACAGATCGCCACCACCATCCGCCGCAACCAGGTGTACGACAAGACCTCCCCTCCGGTGAGCGCGCCGGATAAGTCCAGCAGGCTTACCCATGTTACCACTGGCGGGGCTACGAAGAAATGAGCCCGATGAGCGCCTTCTTTCAGTTTAGTCGGGCGCGGGGTCAGAGCCAAACAAGAAACAGCACCCCCTCAATAGAGGGGCTCAGGCGGCCTACTGTAGAGCCGCATCGACCATGGCCAGCAGTTCGCCGTGAAGCGGCTCGTTGGCCGCGGCCAAGAAATGCCCGCTGTCGAGCTCGAAAGGGCCGCCTCGGGGGCCCGTGACCACGCCCCCGGCCTCGCGGATCATCAGCACCCCGGCCGCCACGTCCCACACCTTTGTTGAGAAAGACCAATAGACGTCGAACCGCCCTGCGGCCAGGTAGCAGAGGTTTAGCGCGGCCGAGCCGGTTCGGCGCACGGCCTGGCAGCGCCTGAGCGCTTGGAGAAATACCCGTACGTCGGGCGCGTCGGGCTTGGCTCTCGGGGGAAAACCGACGACCGCCAGGGCCCCCCCCAGCTCCGTCACGCCGCTGGTGCCCAGCCGACGCCCGTCCAACCAGGCCCCTTCGCCGCGCACCGCGGTAAAACACTCTCCATCGGCAGGGTTGTAGACCGCGCCGACCAGCACCTCGCCCCGGTGCTCCAGGGCCAGCGACACCGAGTAGTGCGGAACGCGGTGCACGTAGTTGGTCGTGCCGTCGAGCGGGTCGGCGATCCAGCGGAATGCCCCTTCGGGCGGGCTGGTGGCCGGGTCCCCTTCCTCGCTCACCAGCACGTGGTCGGGAAAGGCGCCCAGGACCGTCCGCCGGATCGCCTCCTGCGAGGCGTAGTCCGCCTCGGTCACCAGGTCGGCAGGCCCCTTCTCGCGGGGCTCGAAACGGCCGATCCACTCCCCGACGGCCGCCGCACCGGCCCGAACCGCCTGCTCGCAAACCTTTATGTAGTCAGACATTACGGCGAGTTCGCTCGCGTCCATCTTGGTCCGTCCTGATTATACGGGCTGCGGGCCGGCTCGCAACAGGTGGGTGAGTGCTCCACCCGAAAGAGCTACCAAGGAGAACCCCCCGAAAACTACGGTCATTTTTCTCCCGAAGAACTCTGGACAAGCCGTCCAAACTTGGTATCATCAAATACTAGAGCAGGGGGTCCGGACGACGCCGGGCAGGACGTGACGCACCGTAGCGTGAGGGTTGATTCATCAACGTCCGTTTCATTTTGACGTCTTCCCGACGTTAACGGCCTCTTCTCTGTTCCGGCCCCGCCGTTTCGCGACACGTTGCGGACGGCGGGGTTTTTTCTGCGCCGCGTGAAATCCGAGATGCGACAACCCACCTGGCAACTGGACGCCGCCCTCGCCACCCTCGCCGGCGACGCGCTCGAAGGCCGGCTCGATCTCGCCTCGCCGGCCGAGGGGCTCGGCGGTCTTCGCCTTCGCGGGGCCGACTGGACCGAGGCCGAGCTGTTGGGCCTCGACTGGCAGGCATCCCTTCCAATCGGCCCCGATGGGCTGACCGAACGGTTCGCCCGCGCCGCCGACCTGGTGGCCACATACGAGGAAACGCCGGACCATCCGGTGCGGGTCGACGCGGTGTGGCGTGCCCGCAGTCCGGCTTCCGGCGACGGGTCCCTCGCCGCTTTGGACCTGATCGTCTCGGTGCGCACGAGCCTCTTGGACGCTCGGCCCGCGCTGGCCGTGCGAAGCCGGGCGGCGGCCTGCGAGGTGCTTCGCCTGGCCGACGCCGAGGCGGGGCTGTTTGAGCCCGTGGTGCTTTCACCGCCCTGTGCGGTTCCGCTGCGCTCGTCCGGCGGTGCGAGCTGCGTGGTGCTGCGCGTATCGGGTAAACGCCCCAGTTACGTCGAGATGGTCCACCCGCTCGACTGCCCGGACGACGAGATCCGTTGTCTTGCCGACGGCGCACCGTTCGAGCTGTCGCATCGCCTCTTCGCCCGGCCCTTGGAGAAGGGTGTGATCCTGCGGTCGCGGGTGCGCGGGCTGTGGGTGGCGTGTGAGCAGGACGTTAGCGTGGCCGCCGAGAGCTACCGCCGGTTCGCCGCCTCCGAGCCGCCGCTGGGGGGCTGAGCGGAACGGGGGCAGTTGCTCGCCCCGCCCTGGGTTGCGGTCGTGCGGATCAGGGAGGCTTTGCGGTCTGGGGGGACCTTGCGCGTGGCCCGCGGTGTGTGGCAAATTCCTCTGGCGCCATAAATGGGGGTTTTGTAGAATCTGGGCAACGTTGGTTTTCTTCCCCCTATCACGGAGGTAAACGATGGCGGATGCGTTGCCCAGATTGGATCGAG
>Ga0180438_10000551_pt1 | contig 71421 bp, 50 predicted proteins | sample SS_ome_12_FD_132455 | JGI IMG/M metagenome (GOLD analysis project Ga0180438, IMG submission 132455) | Hypersaline lake sediment archaeal communities from the Salton Sea, California, USA - SS_3_D_2 metaG | ecosystem: Environmental > Aquatic > Non-marine Saline and Alkaline > Hypersaline >...
CCCCGTCGGCCTCGATCTGGCAGGTCTGTTGGCCTTGCTAACCGAGAACACCGTGAGCACCGGTCTCGGCGCACCGTTGGTACCGTTTGATCTGGTGGTGTTAGGGCCGGCCGTGCCCGAGCCAGCGACGTTCCTGATGGCCGCGGTGGGATTGTTGGGACTGGCGGTGTTCACGAGGCGACGAGGTTTCATAACGTGCACTCGGGGCACAACATCGGAGTGAACCAGCGGGGAATGGAATTCTTGGAAGAGAACCCTTATCGAGCACCGACCGAGGTGAGAGCTACTCGTTCGCCTCTGTGGAGCCGGCTCGGCAGGATCGGCTTCTACCTGTCTCTTACTGGTGTTATCGGGTTAACCCTTGGTTCGGTGAACCTGGAGTGGCTTGGGTTCGTGAGAGCGGGGTTAACAATGCTCTGTCTGCCAGGTCTCCTCATAAGTGCTCTTGGTATGCTCGATCCCAACCGCAGACTGGCCAAGTGGGGAGTCGTGCTGGGAGTGTTCGGTTCACTCTACATTCCCACGATTCTTCTTGGTCTTCTTCATGGTCTTCGTGGTGCCTCGATGTGAGCTTGCCCTCCAGGGAGCGCGGCCAGCAAGCGGTACAACGTGGTGATGGCGATCGCCCCCACATTTGCATAAGCCTTCGCTATTGCAACTCGACTCTCACTCGGATCCCCCTACGTCGTCACTTCGAGTACAGGGTGTCGTCAAACTTAGGACGATTCTTCAGCGTCGATGCATGTCCTTGCATCGAGCAAATCCTAGTATTCAGGGTGAAAAAAGAATTCTTTGAGCGAAGGCACGCTGCTTGCATATATTGTGCGATCGAGGACCAAGGCCGGATTTCTCCGGCAGGTGAGGGTGAGGGCATACACATGTTCGGCTACCGATGGGTCAGGACCCTCTTCGCTGAGGATGGGTCGAAGCGACCGATTGAACGACTCGCTGCGCTTTGGGTCAGCTGCTTCACGCTGCACCCGTCGCTGCTCTCTTCGCCAGGGCTTACTCTTTTTCAGCGGTTTCTCGCCGGGCCCTTTTTTCCTCCGCTTCGTCCGCTGCTCGCTGCTCAAGTCGCTAGTCCTCGTGTCGCCCAAGTTCGAGCTGCACCAATTTGGCAGCGAGCCAGTACGATCGAGAGAGCAAGGAACCATTTTCACACCAGCAGTCAACGGGGAGTTTTGCTATGAACGGCAAACAAACGGCAGGGATTGTTGCGACGCTTCTACTGTTTCTTGTTTCCACACAGGCCGCGGCCGACCAAGCGGCGTTGAGTAAGAAACTTGTCTTGGAAATCAATGAGAAGGTTATCCCGGCCTATCAAGCGGGAAAGCCGCTGACGATGCTCAAGGCGCTGTCTCCCCTGATGGCGCGGATTCCGGAGGATCGCGTCGAAGCGGTCGACTCCCTGCTGGCGGAACACCAGGCACCCACCTTGGGCGAGTTATTGGTCGATGCCCGCGTCTCCTTGGTTCAACAAGGTTTCGCCAAGGACGCCCCGCGTGCTCACTATCGGGAAGTGCTGCTGACCTCCACCGCAATGAAGGACCGCATCGAGACGGTGTTGGCGGAGAAAGAAGCGCATCCCGCCTTGGCAGCCGACGCGGAAACTCCGGAGAGTTTTGAGGACTACGACGATCTGTTCTGGAAGATCCATGTTCTGGAGCAGCAGCTGGCCAACATGACGAGGATCGGCGACTACGCCCAGAAAATGACCACTTCGACGCGGGTCAATCGTAAGCGTCTAACAGAGAAGCAGCTGGCTGTCTTGGACTTTGACTTCGGCCCGCTTCAACAAGGCCTGAAGAGTCTCGGGGAAACATTACAAGCGCGATCGACCGAGCTTCGCATCGAACGTATCCGATTCGCTATCGACACGATTCGCAAGTCGGACGACTTCAAGCAGAAGCTGTTGGCCGCTTTGATTATCGATCTCGACGGCAATCACTTACAGAAAATGGAGAACGCCGACGAAGAATTGGTTGCTCAGGTGAAACAGACTCGCAAGAGCTTTTCGAGATTAGTGAAGAAGAGCCGTCTGCTGCATTCCGGACTCCACTGGTGGATGCGTGGCCGTTATGGCCGTGGGCCGGAGGGAGCCGGCCTATTGAAATCAGAACAGGCCCTGCGGTCGCCCCAAGCCTTGTTCGGTCTTTACATGCCCGTGACGACGCCGACGCCAACCGACCCGTCGGACAGGAGCGCCCGTCCGATTCCCGAAGTCGACCGGCGTCACCACTACATCTGGCTGTACGAATACCGTCAGATTGGTGACCGGAAGGTAGAAACGCACTCGGTCTCTCAATCCACTCGAACTCTCACCAGCAAGACGACGATGTCGCGCTTTTACTGAGGACAGAACGAAATTGTCAGGGGAGTTGCCTCTGGCTGGACAAAGACAACTAAGGTCTACACTCGTGAGATTACGCCGCAAGATGCCCGCATGGTTCAGCGACTGGTCGGTTTCTTGGAGTACAGTAACGCGATCAGTGAATTGGAGCTGTTGATCAAGTCTTCCTCCAAGAAGGAACTGGAGGCGATGGACGAGTTGGTCATGGAGCACGACGAGTACACGGTCTATTCCGATCTGGCCGACAAGAAGTATCGCCGGCAGAAGGAATCGGAAGGAACGGACGACGAGCCCTCGAAGTCAGCCCGCCGCGGCTTGCGGTGGGTGATCGCGCTCGCCCGGGTCGAGCTCGGATCGATGTTGGCGGCGTTCACGAATACGCCCAGACCGTTCGAGGCAGTACGACCGACCAAGTTCGCCGCGGAGCAGTTCGAGGAGCTGTTGCTCGACGGGGTTCGAGCTCACGTGCAGGCCCTGGAGAACGACCCTGGATTGAAGCAGGTGTTCCGCACGGGCGTCTCGCCGACGAACAACCGAGGACTCTCCTACAGTCGACGACTCGTGTTGGTACGAGCCATGAGCCGGGCAGCGATGAACGACACTCTCGCTGAACTGACGCCTCAGCAGGAGCGCAACCTGGGCAAGACCAAGAGGCGACTCGACGAGGTCCAAGCGGGATTGATCGCCATGATCCAGGAATCGCTGGGCACGTATCGCACGACCAGCATGACCTCGTACTCGGATACCTTTGTCGGCGCCTGTGGATCGCTGCTGCGAGCGGAATCGCGGGAGCTCGAGGCCGGCACGGCCACCAGAACGAGGATAAACGAGACCGAGAGGACGCGGTCCTCCTCGTCTTCGACTTCGCGTCCTAGGACCCGCTCTGCGGGGCGCTAGTCGCGGCCCGAAAAACAGCAAGGAAGCGGCCGTCCCCTCGGGCGTGTCGCTTGATTGCGCTGATTGCTGGGGGTGATATCCTTGGAGACTGTGCCAGGGATACACTGGAGATGATTGTCTCACAGAAGGGCATCTCTCACCTCATCCCCGCGTCCGTGCTCTCGATGATGTACGAACTGAGACCGGCCACCGACGACGACCTGCAGTTCCTGTACGAACTGCACGTGGCCACGATGAAGGAATACGTCGATCGGACGTGGGGATGGGACGACGCCGATCAGTGGCGGCGGTTCCAGGTCCGGTTCAACCCGGCCGGACAGCAGGTCATCGTGGCCCACGGCCGGGATGTGGGCAAACTTGTTTACGAACAACAACCCACCGAATTGTTTCTGGCCGAGCTGGAGATTCTTCCCGAGTTTCAAGGTCAAGGAATCGGCACCGAGATTGTTGAAGACCTGATCGAGAGAGCGGTCCGCCAGCGGCAGCCGCTGCGACTTCGCGTGCTGAAGGTGAATCGAGCTTGCCAGCTCTACTCGCGACTTGGTTTTTCCGTCGCGGACGAGACAGACACGCACTACCGTATGCTCTTCGAAGGAGACAAAGTGATCCCGGACGGTCGAGGTGAGAAGATGCTTGCCGCCATGAAGCAAGATCGACTCCACCCGGGACAATTTCGACTTCGAGCGCTGCTCGTCGCGATCGTCGCGATTTCTATTATGTTCGCCTTACCCCGCTGGCTAGGGTTGGAATACTTGGCGTTCCTTCGATCGATGAGTGGCCTGGCGTTTGGATTGGCGCCGCTGGGGGCCTTGTTGGCTATTGCGATCTGCCCTTGGGAACTGCCGCGTCGCTCCATTCCCACGGTGGCGATCGTCTGCTTCGGAATGTTGATAGCCCCCTATCTGTTTCGACTCGGTTGGACGCGAGATAGCACGGAGGTCCTGACGACATTCTGGGCGACTCTGTTCACGCTGTGGCTAATACAATTCGCCTGTATCTTCGGTGTATGGTACTTCGAGTTTCGCCGCAGGAGCTAACTCGGGCATCGCCCGAAATGAGGCGACTTGGGTCGTGGCCGATTTCAGTGTCGCGAAATTATTCAATTCGATTTTTTTCAACTTCGAGCACTTATCGACTCCGAAACGGGACATGCTGAGTGGGGAGAGCCAACGACACGGACCGCCATCCTGCTTTACAGTAGAATCAGTGCGTGTCATATTTGTGCGGCTGTCGTGGACAATCGCATTGTCGGCTGCTCCTTCACAAACGGTCTCTTGACGGCGTCCTTTAGCCTGCTCGCCTGCGGCCTGCTCTTCACCACGTCCTTGGCGTTGGCATGCCGGGGCGACAAGCCCCAGCTGGAAAGCTCCTCCCATGACGACAAGTGAGAATCCTTATCAGACGCCAGCGGAGGGAACTCCTTCGGCAAGCCCGTCTCCCAAGCTGTTACTATGGAGCATGGCCGCGGTGTTCGGATCGACACTCGTCGGCGCCGTCTTCGGCGTGATCGTGGGCATCACCATTGCAGCGGTCGCGCCCGGCTACTATCGCGCGGTGATGTCCTCCGGGAGCGAAGCGTGGTTCGATCCGCAAGCGGTCGGCATCGGCCTTGGTCTTTCGGAGGGAGCGATCGGGGGGACCGTCGTGGGACTGATCCTGGTGGCCCTGTTCTATTGGTATCGCTCGCGAACCGCGCGGGGCTAAGACAACTCAGCGGCCGGACGTGACGGGCATGCGCCCTCCGCAACCCGTGCCCGACGAGATGGGCTAGCAGCTCACTCAGTCTCGCTCTCCGCCACACAAATATTGGAGAGGTCCCACACCTTCACGGTGCCATCCCCCGCGGCGCTGACCAGACGTCTGCCGGTCGGATCAAAGGAGACGTCGTAGACCGTTTCGGTGTGGCCGATGAGTGTCCTTACCACCTGACCGCTGTCGCTATTCCAAATCTTGATGGTGCGGTCCTTTCCGGCCGAGGCGATCCAGCGGCCGTCAGGGCTGAGCGCGATATCGCGAACCACATCGTTGTGGTCGGCGAGCAGCGCCAGTTGTTCACCGCTCTCGGCATCCCAGATCCGCAGTAGACCATCCTCTCCGCCCGAGATCACGCGCTGGTTATCGACGTGATAGGCGATTCCCCGCACGGGTCCTTTGTGGCCGGCCAATTTGGCGATCTCGCTGCCATCGGTCGACTTGCGGATTTTGATGGTGCCATCGTGGCTACCCAACACGATGCGTTGCAGATCGGGACTGAAGCCGATGCAATAAACCTGGTTGCCACCGACCTTCTCTACGAAGAACGATTCCTCGATCGTCATCTCGCCGGACCCGCTCTGAATGTTCCATATCGACATCCAGGAATTCCAATGCCCCGAGGCGAGATGTTTCCCCTCAGCGGTCATCGCCAGCGAGAAGATCATTCCTCGCCGCCCACGCGCGGTCTTCAGCTGGCCGGTCTTGATATTTCGATAAAAGACCTCGCGGAGGTCGTGACCCAGAATCCACTCACCGCTGGGATCGAAGAAGATCGAGGTGATCTGGGAGTCGCTCTTGTTTGTCCCCTGGGTCGACCAGGCGCTATCCATTTGAAATTCCACGATCGTCTCGCCGGTGGCCGCGTCCCAGAGCATGACCGTTCCCTGCCCCGCCCCCGAGGCTACTTGTCGTCCGTCGGGGCTGAACGCCGCGCTGGTTACCTTTCCTTGATGTCCAACAAAGTCGGTGACTAGCTCGGGCGAAACGGACTCGTCGATGGGAGTCGCATCCCAGAGGATGACTCTTCCGGCGGAATCGCTGGAAATGACTTTCGTCCCGTCAGGACTGAACTCAACATCGAATACTTCCGCCTCGTGACCGCGCATCGAGAGAATTTCGCGCCCTGTCGCCGCATCCCAAAGAATGACCGTCTTGTCGATCCCGGTGGAGGCCATCCGCTTGCCGTCGGGGCTGAATGCGGCCGACTCGACCGTCGCCGAGTGACCCGTGAGCGTGTGAACTAGAGCGCCGGTCGTGGCGTTCCACACTTTGAGTTCACCCTCGTCCCCTTCGATCGTCTTCCAGCCCGTGGTGGCGACCAGTTCGCCTTGGGGGCTGATCGCCGAACGGAGCATCATGGCACAGTCCGACTTGAGATCGCGGAGGTGCTCTCCCGTTTTGGCGTCCCACAGCCGGACCGTGGAGTTCCAAATACTCGCGGATGAGAGCAGGCGGCTGTCAGGACTAAAGGCGACATCGTGGGCCTGATGCGCGTGCCCCGGGAAGGTATGCAGCGGCTCATACGATTCGGCATCGATCGTCAGACAGATCTTGCTCATACCCCCGGCGATGGCGATCTGCTCTCCATCGGGGCTAACCGCCACGCCCATCGGCCAGTCGATTACCTCGTGCTGGATCTCATGAATCACCTTGCCCGAATCGACATCCCAGACGCGAACCGTATTGTCGATACAGCTGCCGACGATGCGGCCGCCGTCGACGGTGAAAGCCGCGCCGGTGATCTCGGCTCCCGGAGCTTCCAATTCGCGAAACTGTTGCTGATTCTGTAGGTCCCAAATCACCAGCTGGCCGACTTGCTTGCCGGGCCCCGCCCCCACGACGTAACGGCCATCGGGGCTGAAGGCCACGCACTTGGCCACCGAGGACATCTCTCCCGCTAACACCCGCGCCTTGCCGAACCGTCGCCGTTTGAGGTAGTGCCACTCCCATTCACGAAGATGCGATGGGCAGGCTTCGAGCAATTCATCGGCGCGCACCGCATGCATGGCGGACAATTCCCGCTCGGCGAGAGCCACACTCTGGAAGTAGTTGGCCAGCCTTTCTCGCTCCGCGTTACGTTCCGCGTCGGCCGCCTTCTCGTCGGCCGTTTTCCGCGCGGCGGTCGCCTCCTGAGCCTGGATCTTCGCCGCTTCGGCCTGCGCGCGGGCCTGCAGCGCAAAGTAACCCGAGACGCCCGTCCCGCTCGCCAAGGCCAGCATAATCGCCACCAACAAGGCCGCCACCGCGCGGTTCCGCGAGCACCAGCGACGCAGCCGACCGATGACACCGATCGGGCGGGCATGAATCGGTTCTCCGCGTAAGTAACGGCCCAGCTCGAGTGCCAGCTCTTCGGCGGAGGTGTAGCGGTTCTGGGGCGATTTTTCCAAGCACTTGAGCGTAATCGTTTCCAAGTCTTGATCGACACTTGGATTGATCAATGCCGGCGGGACCGGATCGGTCTCGACCAGTTGCATGATCGTGGCGGCGGTCGTGTCGGCATTGAAGGGCGGCCGGCCGGTGACAAGCGCGTAGAGCATGGCGCCGATCGAATAGACATCACTCGTGGCTTGGACCTGCTTGGAGTGTCCCAAGGCCTGTTCGGGCGCGATGTAATTAGGGGTTCCCAGCACCTGTCCGGTCAGCGTCAGTTCCGCGTCGCTGGTGGTGAGTTTGGCCAGTCCGAAATCGGCGACGTGCGGTTCGTCTTGGTGATCGACCAGGACATTCGACGGTTTCAAGTCGCGATGCAACACGCCTTGCTGGTGGGCGTAGTGGACCGCCTCGGCAATCGCCTTGACGTAGGTGGCCGCCTGACGCGAGGAGAGCGGGTTGTCCTCGATCAGTTCGTCCAGGCTGCGGCCATCGACAAAGCCCATCGAAAAGTAGTGATGGCCGCGGTGCTCTCCAATCTCGTAAATCGGAACGATATGCGAATGCTGCAGTTGGGCCGCCGACTCCGCCTCGGAACGAAATCGCTGAATCTCCTCTTTCGAGGCGTGACTCCCGGAGAGGATCATCTTGAGGGCCACGATGCGATTCAGCGAAATCTGTCGGGCTTTGTAGACAACGCCCATGCCCCCGCGACCGAGGCGACCGAGAATCTCGTATTCGCCCACTCGAGCCGGCATATCCTCCGCGGCGAGGTCGTCTCCCTGACGCGACAGGTTCGCGAGGCCGTCGCCGGTATCGTCCGCTGCCAGCGAGCGCGGCGTGGAATGGAGGGCCTGACGAATCGCGGCCCGCGACTTCTCAGCGGGATCGGCATGGCGCTGCAAGTCGTGGCGAATGACCGCCTGCACAATCGCCGTGAACTGTGGAAACTCGGCTTCGTAGAGTGTGCCATCCGGCTCTTCACCCAAGCGGCGACGGTACTCCAGTTCGATCGCCAGTAACTCGCGAAATAGCTCGCCTTGTTCCTCATCCTGGAAACCCTCCAAGTATTTCTCGATTTGGGGAGGCGATCCATCGCGCCAGGCCGTTTCGAATTCGAGCGCTATGCGGTCGATCAATTCCAGCGTCGCCGGATCGATAGAGATGTTTTGATGGGGCGCCGGCGTCATGGCTGTCGCTCCTCCCACTTCTTACGAATCAGGCGTAGAGCCCGTTCGATGGTCGATACCGCGCAGTCGTATTTCTGGGCAAGTTCCGCGTTGGTGTGCCCTTCAAGTTTTGCCAAAGCGATTTCCTGTAACCGCTCGTCCCCGAGCGACTCCAACATTTTGCCACACTCTTCGGCAAAGCTGGCGGCCAGCTCCGGTGTGGGAGCGTCGCAGAGAACTTGTTCGATGCCATTGATGCCGCTGGCCGAGGGTGGATTGAGAAACGCGGAGTCACCACGAACATTACCCCCTCCCCGTTTTTGTCGCCGCTCGCCTTTGGCCTGATCGAGAGATTTCTGCACGGTTATCTTCGCCAAGATTCGCCACAGGTCGTCGCGATTGTCCAGTTGCGGGAATTTTTGCTCCTGAATCCCCAGGCAAAAACGGGCGAACGCGCTCAGCGCCACGTCCTCCTCGTCGGAGACCCGCCGCGAAGCACCCTGCATTCGCGTCCGTGCCAGCCGGACAACCCGATCGCGATAGCGATCCCAAAGCTTGCGAACCGACGACTCGTCGCCATTCTTGGCCGCTTCAATCCAGCCACTCACAGATCCCTGGTCAGCCATTCGACGTCTGCCTCTTCGCGCGTTCGATCCGATCAACATCTCACCACTGAGTCTAATTGACTTCGCCCGTATCGAGCAATTCGCCCACATAGAACGCTGAACTTGCTGATCGGAGAAGCAAATCCATTACTTTCAAGAAAATCGTGAGAAAGATGAAGGGCTACGGGCTCAAACGTCGGTTGACTAGGTATGGGGTAATAGACCGGAGAATGAGAGCAGAACCGCCTCATGTGCCGGGGCAGACACATTGGGCGATTTTCGGGCGGCGCTGGCTAGCTTAGAACTAGCGAGTCGCTGAGTTCTCACTCCCTGCTCTGGCGAAAGGCGATAGTTCCCGCCAGAGCAGTTCCTATCGGGTGATCGCGCGGATTCCTCTCTTGCCCGCCACAAGCCCGTGCTTGTGACACGGTCGATGGGGTCTGGAGTCCTGACGGTTGAAGGCGACGAACCGAGTCGCTAGAGCCGTCGAATTCACGTCGTTCCCCTCAGGTGTGCCGAACGGTCGGGACGTGCGTTTCCGGATTCAAGGTGTTCGGCCTGGGATAGTGACTGCGTGGCGCAAATTCGATGCGATTTCTATTTGCATTCTCCCTGGAAAGCGTGATACGATTACCTCTAGCTAGGGGGTCGTGCCCTAAACTTGGGCCGCTCCCGTTCGACCCGATTGCACCCGATGATTCTCGACAATAATCCGCACTCGAAAAGCGGCGGCGAGGATCGGATGATTCCAACTTGTTTGAAGGGAAAGTCAGTCATGGTTCGAAACGTTAGTATCTTCGCGCTGTTGGTCTTGATAGCCTTGCTCGTCCCGACCGGCTCGTTCGCCTACACCTACGGCTACGATCCCGCCAAGGCAGTCGGCAACGGCGGTGATTGGTACATGGAACTCGCTCAGGATCCAACGCTCATCTCCGGCGGGATCTACGACGGCGAGTACGAGTACTTCTTCGATCTCTACACGCTGGGGGAATCGTTCTACATGACCGACATCGTCGGGCTCGATAACAGCAAGATTCTCAACGCGCAGACCACGACTCCCGATGGCGACGCCTTCAAGACTCAGCGTTGGGGAGATCCCGACGGTTACGGAAATCGCGCCGCCTGGGCCGATGCGACCGGGCGCATCGTCGATTTCTGGTCGACCGACGTCAACGCTGATCAGATCTCCGCGGAGGAAACGGACAAGTGGCGGGGCTCCTACGATAATCTCGCCGGTGGTTGGAACGACGCCGGCCTGGGATGGTACGCCGGCAGCAGCACCGACAATCCGCACTCCTACTCCGACTACGTCGAATACAGCGGCTTCGGCTTCGACATGTGGAAGGCGGAGCTAACCGGCCCCGGCCAAGGAGTTCATTGGTTCTATACCCTGTTCGGCGTCTCACCGGCGCAAGATACGATCTATATCCCCGGTGTCTCCGTGGGAGCCTGGGCCAACACAGGAGTAGGCGGACTCGTCTACACCCTACGTGTTGTCTACGACGAACCGATCGAGCAGGCCAACATCGGCTGGAGCCCTGGGGGTGCCACCGCGCAGTATCCGATTCTGGGCGACTTCGCAGTCGCCACCAACAGCTGCCCCGACGGCATCGCCGGTGACGCCAACTGCGATGGTTACGTCGACATCGCCTCCGATATTCTCACGGCATTCAGCAACTTCACCGGCCCCGGGTCGTTCGGCAAGACGCGAGCCGAAGGCGACGTCCACCGCGCCAGCGGGCCGACTGCTAGCGACGATCCCCACGACGGTGACGTCGACGTCTCCGACATCCTGACGATGTTTGGTGCCTTCACCGGACCTCCGCCAGATGAAGCCGGCGGTGCTCTCGGTGCTCCCGCGGAAGCAGGCGATCCGGCCATCCCGGATCTGATCTACGACGCTTCGACGGGTGAAGTCGTCTTCGATCTCGATGGCGCAGCGGGGCTGATCGGTTACTCGCTGAAGAGTGCCGGTGGATTTTTGGCCGGTGGCCACACGCCGATCCTCGGTGGCGTCACAACCAGCCTGACGACCGAATTGGCGGAAGCCGCGCTGAGCACGCCCGGTCTGCCGGCGAGCATCGGCTTTGTCTTCCCGATCGGCATGGATCTGGCCGCTTTGATGGCCTTCTTGACCGACAACACGGTCAGCACGGGTCTCGGCGCGCCGTTGGTGCCGTTCGACCTGGTCGTCGTCGGTGGCGCGGTCGTTCCGGAACCGGCCACCGTCGCCATGGCCCTGATGGGCTTGGTTGGCCTGGGCCTGGTCGCGACTCGCCGTCAGCGTGCCGTCTAAGCTCGACGAACAAGAAACAATTCGTCCTCGGCCGTCCCTGTGAACTTCAGGGACGGCTTTTTTTGTACTACGATCTATTGCAACAATCGACTGCGACCGTAGAACCGAATGCCGGCAGAGCCGTTCCGCATCGCCACTCCCTCAGAAATCCGATCACAAGGCAGTTCATATTGGAAACCTTCTCCAAGATTATCGCGGTCACACTGAATCCCGCCATCGATCGTGTCATCGAAGTCCCGGGCTTTCACACCGGCGGGCACCAGCGCGGGAAACGGCGAGCCCGCTACCCGGCCGGGAAGGCGGTGAACGTAGCCCGCACAATGGCAATGCTGGGACAAACCTGCACGGCCACCGGATTGGTGGGACAGCCGGAGCTTCCATGGTATCGCAACTATCTGGCCCAACAATCTTCCGCGCCTTCCGCCACTTCGGCCGAGCCGCTGATCGACTGCCGCTTTGTGGGAGTTGCCGGTCACACGCGAGAAAACATCTCGATCATCGATCCTCAGACAACCGGCTCCGACACGCACCTCGTCGAACAGGGGTTCGCAGTTCGACCCGAGGAACTTTCGGAGTTGCGGGAGGTACTCAGTCCACTTGCTCGACAGGGCTGTCTGGTGGCTTTTTGTGGATCCCTTCCCGAAGGTCTAACGACAAGTCACTTCGAGAAGCTGTTGGAACTTTGCCTGGACGGGGGCGCTTCGGTGATGGTCGACTCCAGCGGCGAGGCCTTGCGCGCCGCGGCGCAGTTTCCACTCTGGTTAGTGAAACCGAACCGGGAGGAGCTGGCCGAACTGGTCGGCCAATCGATCGATTCGCCCGCGCAACAACATAGCGCTGCCCGGAAGTTGGCGCAAACCATCCGCTGGGTGCTGGTCTCCAATGGGTCGGAAGGCGCGATGCTCGTCGACGAGCAGCAAAGTTGGCGCGCCAAGGCCGAGATCGCGCCGGAAGATGTCGTCGGGACGGTCGGCTGCGGTGACGCTTTGGTCGGAGGATTCCTGGCGGGCTGGCAGCAGGCCGATCGCGAAGGCGACAGCGGCGGGGACAGCGACCAGCCTCCCTTGGCGGCCTTGCGGCGGGGCGTGGCGACCGCCTGCTTCGCGGCCACACAACTCTCGCGCAACGTCGATTTTGCCGAGGTCGCTGCCCTCGAAGAGCGAGTCGCGCTGTCGCCGATCACGGCGGAAGAATCTCGATAGGGGCGACTCGTCGTCCAAGTCAGCCGGCGCGACTTAATCCCGATTGGACGAATTCAAGGGCCTGCCGGACGAATCGATCGCCGTCGGGACAGACGTTGTGGAACATGCCTCGGGTGAAGGCAAAGTCGTCCAGTGCGGAGTTGTAGGTTTCAAACACGATGTAATCGTCAAATCGAGTCTCGCTCAGGGCGGCGAAGATGTCTTCCCAGGGGACGACGCCGCCGCCAGGAACACCGCGATCGTTTTCGCAAGCGTGAATTGCCCACAGCCGATCGCCGGCGGTGCGAATGGCCGCCCCGTAGTCGCGAATCTCGGTGACCAAGTGATACGTGTCGAGAAGCAGCTTGAGCTGCGGACTGTCGGCCATCTCGATCAGACGCATCGCCTGCTCAGGCGTGTTGATGAGATGGGTACGGAAGTGGCTCATCGGCTCAATGGCCAACTGCACATCTCCACCGCGGGCATGCTCGGCCAAAACGTGCAGATTCTCGGCCGTGCGGGCGAGTTCATCGGCGGGCGGTCGACGACGTTCAATGCGCCCGGCATGTCCGTAGATGGCCCCGGTATAGGCGATCGCTCCGACTGCCGCCGCCTGAGAAATCCAGTGGCGATGCCAGGCGACTCCACGTGCCCGGCAGTCCGGGTCGTCGTGGGAGATATCGGCCTCCATAGGCCAGACCGCTCCGGGACTGAGAATGATCTGCATATCGAGGGCCTCGGCTCGGGCGTGAATCGCCGCGGCGTCGAATTCGATATCGTCTCCGACCGCGATTTCCAGACAGTCAAGTCCGAGATCGCGCGCGCGATCGAAGAGATCGAGCTGATCCGTCGACCAGTGATCGGTCCAGAGGTAGATGTGTCCGCCGTATTTCATGCTCGCCTTTCCGGAGCCAGGATTCTCTGGGTTCTGGGTAGTTCTGTTTTCTGAACCGTTCTGGGTTCTGGGCAATTGAGAGTCCTGGACAGGACACGTACTCTATGCCGATCACCGCTTCAGGGGAAGGAGGCTTTGCGGTCAACTCGCCGAGCAATCGAGACGGAGTCTGGCAAGTGTGGTAAATTGAAATTTGCAGTCGGGCGCGTTTCGTATCATAGCTCGTTCGCCGTCGCTTCGATCTCAGCGAAGTGGCGATTTCCTTTCTTGACTTAGGCAAAGTGCGAGGCAGGACCGGTGTCTCTACGAAGACCTTCGACATCGACTTCGCTGATTCTCTTGGCCATCGTCGTGGTGGTTCTGCTCGTCTATTACTTCCGCTCGCGATGGGGCGATTCTCCCGACATCCTGCATGGAAACGCCGGGCGAGCCCGCTCCGCCTCGTACAACTTTTCTCCCAAGCAAGTGGTGAGCACCCAACTGGCCGAAGCGCCGGTTATTGACGGCAAGCTGGACGAACCGCTGTGGAGCAAGACGGCACGCATCGACGACTTCGTTACGCTCGACACGCTTGCTCCCGCCGGCAGCCAGACCGAAGTCTCTCTGGGGCACCATGGGGATGTGCTCTATGTCGGCTTTCGCTGCGAGGAGCCCCCGCAGACCGGCACCGCCGAAATACCCGCCACGGCCGGGGAGCAAGATCCCGAGAAGGATGTCGATGCCATCGAGTTCTACTTCTCTCCGTCTAACGATCACACTCGCTATTTTCGAGTACACGTCGACGCGAAGGGAGAGATTCGGCTCTATTCCGGCCACCTGATGCGGGGTGAATTGCCCATCGATCGGCGGGCCGCGGAGGAGCAGCGAGCCGCCGACGCGTCGCTGAGTGGAAAGGTCTCCGTCGGCAGTGACGCCTGGAGCGGCGAGCTTGCGATTCCGATTAGCGACCTGGGGGCCGAGTCGCCCCTGGCGAGTCAGGTCTGGGGTTTCAACGTCGTCAGGAGGTTCAAGGGTCCGGCGGCCGACGTCGCCTGGTCCTGCGTCGCCGGACAGATCGATGTCGCCCCGATGGAGTATGGCGAACTTCGATTCAGCGAGCCGGCGGTGACCGTTTCGGCAGTTGAGTTTGGCATGCCGTACTGGGGAGCCAATACCGCCACCGTCACCATTAAGAACAACTCACTAGAGAATCACACGCTTCGCCTCAAGTCGCGGGTGTTTCTCCCCGTCGATGAAGTAACGGTCGACGAGCATGAGCTGAGCGTGGAACTGCCAGCGGGCAAAACGCGGCAAGTCGAAATCCCTTATCTGTTGTCGTGGCGCGGGCGGTGGCCGATTGAAGTCGACAACTATCAGCGCATCTTTCTTTCGGTGGAAGATACGCACACGATGGAAAACCTCTACGCGGCCAGTTTTCCGGTCGCCTACGATGCGGGTCTGATTCCCAGCGAGCGCTACGGCCAGCAGAGCGACGCGCCCAATCCCAAGCCAGACGATCCGGACTTTATCCCCAAGAAACGGGCCTACATCATCGGCCGGATTCCCGAGTTTCGTCGTGAAGGCCGGAACGACAACGACACCGACCAACTCGTGCTGGCCGCGGTCGACGGCTCGGTAAAGTTCGATCTCATGCAGCCGGGCGTGATGCAGCAGATCGCCGATTGGCTTTATGACCGGTTCGACAACGACATCGATCGCTTGCTGGGGACGATGTTCTTCGTACATCAGCGCAGCGTGACTCGCCACTCACGCATCAAGAAGGGAATCAATCCGCTCTCGGTCCTGCGCTCGGGCGGAGGGCTCGACGACGATCGCGTATGGGCGATGGCGGGTATCTTGTCGAAGATGAAACAAGACGCGACCGGCGAGCCGTACCGCTCCCATTGTTTGTCGACGGGCGGCCATGTCGTTCTTGGTGTCGAGCCGGGAGCGGAGTCTGGGGACATCGGCGACTCCTATGTGTTTGACCCGGCCGTCGGTGTGTTTCATTACGCGGCGGATAACACTCGGCTCGCGACGCTCGACGAGTTGCGAAAGGATCGGCAGCTCTCGGCTCGCATGCACTTTTTCAATACCCGCCATGGCAAGGAGTTCTATTTCCAGAACGACCAGATCGGCAGCTATCAGGGCGAACAGCGGAGAATCTGGCCCGCCGGCGCCCCGGCGTGGTAGATCTCTCTGAAAATCGGGGAGAGGGAACCGCCGTCGAGAAATCTTTTCGCCCAGCGCGAAGCCGGGTCGCTATAATCGATCGTTTCGAGACGGCCGCTTGAAGGGCCGTCCCGAGCTGGCAACCTAAGATGGCAGCTCGATATGGCGGCCGCGAAAGTCCGCCTACCCGTGGCCATCTCCGCATCCACAACTCAGGCGATACACCGCGAACCCGTTATGTCCGGAAGCCATCCTAACAAGACCGATCTCGTGGCCATGGCCCGTCAGGGCGGCGAACTCAGCGACGAGGAACTCGTCATCTCGAAGTTCGCCCAATCGATACCTCAGTATGAGGCGGCCGAGGGTACGCCTGCGCGCTGTCAGTTCCTGCGTGAACTATTGCGAGCGTTGGCGGAGGAACATCGAGAGAAAATCGAGAGTCAGAATTACCCCGACTCGGTTCGTCAACTGATCCACAAGGAATTCGATCGGATCGTCAAAGAGAACTCCGAGAAGGAAGACGAATACTTTGACTTCGGCAATTTCCACCTGCGCACCGATCTGCGACTCGTCTGTTTCGGACGAATTCCGGCCGGTCCTCAGCACCTTGAGCTGGGAGGGTTGCCGGGCAGCGTGCTGCTTCGTGGTGGACTGGGACAAGGCGCTCGTTTTCTCAAGACCGTCTTGAAGGCGGGAGGTCGAAGTCCGTTCTATGTCTTGCACCTGGCGCACATTTGGCCGCCCGCGTTTCAGATCGTCTATAGTCCGGCCGAGCAGCGGAAGATGTTCCACAATCTGGCGGCCTGCCTGGAAATGAATACCGACGTGCGAGGCGTTCAGTCGGCTGGCTGGCTGTTCGACCCCCAACTCGAAACGGTCAATCCCCAGCTCGCCTACCTGAGAACCGGGTGGACCAACAATGGGGCGGAACTGTTCTACTGGGAACGGTCGGATAGCACCACACGGATGGCGACGATGAATTCCCAACACCGCGGCCAGCTGCACGCCGAGGGGAAGTACGATCCGGTGGGCTATATGGTGGTTTGGCTGCGCGATTCCCTCATCGCCTGGTCGCGCCAAAATCGCGAAACCGGGGAGACTGAGCGGGCGGGACTGGCGGCGGCCGAAAGTCACTAGTCGCGACTATCTTCCGGGACCACCGGCTCGCCCCAAATAAGTGAGCCGCTTTGCTTTTGGTGACCAGCTATTTCTGTTACTGTAGAAGACTTGGATGATGATTGCGGGCGGGCGACCCTGCCCCGCCTCGATTTGAAAACTGCCCACGATTCGCCTTTGGGGGGCGACCATGCCTGTCGATAACGACACCATTTGTCGACGTTGTGTCCTGACAACGAGCGTTCCCGATGTCACGCTCGATGCCGAGGGGGTCTGCAACGTCTGTCGTGAATACGATGCCCATCACGAGACTTACGACACCTACTTCAAGACGGAAGACGATCTGGCGGAACTCTTCAAGGAAACGCACAATCCCGAAGGTCAGTACGATGTCCTGCTGATGTATAGCGGTGGCAAGGACAGCACCTACGTTCTCAATCGCCTCATCGATATGGGGCAAAGAATTCTCGCGGTCACCTTCGACAACGACTATGTGCCGAAGGACTGCTTTGAGAACATCCGCGGGGTCTGTGAGGATGCCGGCGTCGACAGCCTGATCCTCAGTCTGAATCGCCAGACGATGGATCGTGTGTTTGCCAGCAGTCTGCGAACCGATGGCGAAGTCTGCACCGGCTGTTTTCGAGCGCTCACGGCCCGCGGTACCGAGGTGGCCATCGAAAAGAATATCCCGATCGTCATGACGGGACTATCCCGCGGACAGATCTTCGATACCAAGGTCCATCAGCTGCTGGCGTCGGGCAAGACCGACATTGACGATATCGATCGCTGGCTGCGTATCTTCCGACAACGATACCACCAGCAGAAGGACGAAATTGCGGAGTTGATTCATGACCGGGCCGCGGAGGACCTCGAGGCCTTTGGACGAGTCCACTTCATCGACTTCTTTCGCTATTGTCGCGTTACCAAAGCGGACATCGTCCAGCTGATCAAGGAGCGGAATCCCGCCTGGCGAAAGCCAGAGAACGTGGGCGGCTGCTCCAGTAACTGCATGATCAACGACGTCGGTATCAAGGTCTTCACCGAGACGCGCGGCTACCACAACTATGCCGTGCCGGCCGCCTGGGACATTCGCTTCGGACACGAGACCCGGGAAGAGGTGCTCGATGACTTGGAGTGCGAACTCGACGACAAACGGATTAACGGCATCTTAACGCAACTGCAAGTTAAGTACGACACTCGCGGCAGTCTCACCTGACGCCGAGTCCGATCGCAACCGCAAACCCGCCCAACCGCGAACCCGCCCCCAGAGATTTCCCGTCTCGCCGTCGCCCTCTCCATCCGCTAGATTGCTACACTCGTTCGATAGCTGTCCCGCCTCGTCCATCTCGCCGCCAGAAGTCGCCCACGACCCATTTGCACTCTGTTTTTTTGCATCCTGAACTTTGATTTCAGACTCGGAGACCCGCATGACATTGGACCTTGAGAACGTATCGGAGAAGATCGCCAAAGTCTATCAGCAAGTCGCGCCCGAAGGAGAAGCGCCCACCGAAGACGGGCGCGGACAACTCGACTCCATGGCCTTCTTGGAGTTCGTGACACTGCTGGAAAAGGAATTTGGTATCGTTGTGGGCGCCGAGGACGTCACCGAGTCGAATTTTTCGACCCGCAGGAGTACGGCCGAGTACGTGCTGTCGAAGATGGAAAGCAACTAGACGACAAACCACTCCGTCTCGGCGGCTCTCCGGCCGTACGGCAACACCTGGCACACCATCGCCACCTCGGAATACCGCGAGCATGTCTCAGCTGATCTTTGAAGGCGATCGCCGTCAACTCGCCGACGTCGTCTCGCGGGGCCAGACCGCCGCTTCAACGCTGGCCAACGCGCACGGCGTTCAGCCCGATTCGAGCATTCTGCTCACGCTCGAATTCAGCGACACCGCGGTCGAGATGTTGATCGCGTGCTGGATTCTGAAAGCGCGTTGCGTCATGCTGCCGCCAACATGTTCGTTGGCGCTGTTTCAGTCGGTCATCGATACCTTCGAACCGCAAGTGGTGCTGATCGACTCGCACAACGACCGGCTGCGAAACGGTATCGAAGGAACGATAACCGAGTATGGAAATCTCGAAGGCAAGCACGTTGTCGCAGTCGGTACCAGCTCGGCAGACTGCAGAGACACGGCCGGCGACGTTGTGATCGACCAGATCGACACCGCTGCCCTCTCGTCAGGGTTCGCGACTTTCTTGCAGAACCAACCCGAGGTCATATTCTTCACCTCGGGAAGTACTTCCCAGGCCAAGGGCGTCGTGCTCGACTGGTCGCTGATTTTGAAGAAGGGGGAGGCGGTTCTGGCCCACTATCAGGCCGACAACAACGATCGAGTGATGCCGATCCTGCCTTTCTCGCACGTTTACGGGCTCTACCCGTTGCTGGGCGCCCTCTCACGCAATATCGATTGCCTGGTCTGTCGCGAGACGGTGGCTCCCGGAGAGATTGCCCAGGCCGTGTCGCGCGACGAAGCGACGATTATCATTTGCCCTCCGCTGACGGCGCAATTCCTCTTCGGTCGCCACGCTCCCGCTGAGGCGGTGCAGAACAATCTCCGGGTCGTGGCCATGGGGGGAGCCGCCATGCCGGCGGAAGTCTTGGAGCAGATCGTCAAGAACCTGCCCCATACCCGAGTCTTCTTGTCGTACGGGCTGGCGGAGACCTACTCGACGATTTGCTGTGTCGACGTTTCCGCCGAACCGGAGTGTACCGCTTCGGTCGGTCCGGCTCGATTCCTGGCTGAAGTGCAAGCCCGCGATCCGCAGACGGGCGTGGCCGTGGCGGCTGGCGAAATTGGCGAGTTGTGCATAGGCGGTCAGATCACCACCGGCTACTACGGTCAGGAGCACCCTCGCGAGCTGTATTTCACCTCGGACGGCTGGCTGCGGACTGGTGACTTGGGCACCCTCGACGATCGGGGCTACGTGAGCATTCGAGGCCGCCTCAAAGAAACCATCAACGCGGGCGGGCTCTCCATCGATCCGAGTGAAATCGAAGAAGTCCTCGTCGCCCACCCACTGGTGACCGATTGCGGTGTGTTCGGCCATGTCCGGTCGAATCGGGAATTCCCCGTGGCGGCCGTTCAGCTAAACAAGCAGGCCACTTCCGGTCGAGACGAGGCCGCGTTGATCGAGGAATTATTCGCGCATTGCCGTCGACAGCTTTCGAGTAAACTGGTGCCAGGCAAGATTGTGCCGGTCGATGCCATCCCCCGAGGAGCCTTGGGGAAGATCGAACGGGCAACTCTCAAGAAGCAGGTTCTCTGAAAGCGAGTGCGATCGTGTCGTCCGATAGCCACAAACGCGTAGCACTGATAACCGGGGCCAGCGGACTCCTGGGCCGGGCGATTTGTCGACGTCTTGCCAGCGATGGAATCGATCTGTGTCTCGGTTACGCCAATTCGGATGTGTCTGCCGGGCAGCTCGCCGAGGACCTCAGCAGCTCGGCCGGCGTCGTCTGTTCAACCGTGAAGTTCGATGTTACCTCGGCCGGCGACATCCAGCGCGCCGTCGCTGAGGTGGCAGAATCGCACGGACGAATCGATATTCTCGTCGCTGCCCACGGAGTCGCACCGCAACAGTTCTTGCGATTCACGCGCGAAGAAGACGTTCAGCTGGCGATGCGAGTCAATGTCGAGGGCACCATCCACTGCGTGACCGCCGTGCTGCCTCACATGCAACGTGGCGAATGGGGACGAGTCGTCTTGCTCGGCTCCGCTGCGGCCGCCGGTCGCGCCCGCTCGGCGGTTTATGCCGCCAGCAAGTCGGCCCTGGTCGGGCTGGCGCGCAGCGCCGCGGTGGAACACGCCGGCCACGGAATCACGTTCAATGTCGTGGCCCCGGCCGTGGTCGAAGGTGGACCAGCCACGAAGGGTGAGTCGCGCGAGAAGCTTCTGGCCGACTACCCCCTGGGACGATTTGTGCTGCCGGAGGAGGTCGCCGCCACGACCGCTTTCCTGGTCAGCGACGACGCGGCCACTCTGACCGGACAACACCTCATCATCGACGGAGGCCGCCATTGAGGTTATCGGTTGAAGTAATCCGCTGAGCTAATCCGTCGTTACCTTCCGTTCTTCCTTCCATTCCCCCCCTGAAGGCAAACTGGTTTGTGTGGTTTTGTCGCCATGTTCCTGAACGATCGAGCGGTCGACCCGACCCGCTTGAACGCTGGCATTGCCGCGCTCGATCATCGTGGACCAGATGGACGTGGTAGCTGGATCTCGCCGAATGGAAGAGTCGCACTGGGACATGCGCGACTGAGCATCATTGACTTGGAGGGGGGCTCACAGCCGATCTCCAGCGAAGATCGAAAGACGCAGATCGTCGTCAACGGAGAATTCTACGACTACGAGTCGATTCAAGACGAGCTGGTTCAACGGGGTCACCGGCTCGCCACCCGTAGCGATAGTGAAATCGCGCTGCACCTCTATGAAGATCACGGCACCGACTGTCTGCCGCGACTGCGCGGCGAGTTTGCCTTTACGATATGGGACGAGCAAAGAGGAACGTTGATTGCTGCCCGCGATCGATTCGGCATCAAGCCGCTCTATTACGCCCAGCGGCCGGAAGGGTTGTACGTTGCCTCGGAGGCCAAGGCCCTCTTCGCCATGGGAGTGCCCGCCGCTTGGGATCACGAGTCGTTCTACCTGAGTTGCCACGGCCCACTGAACGACGACCGCACTCTGTTCGCCGGCGTGCGTCAGGTCCCCCCTGGCCACTTTCTGGCCGCTTGTGGCGGCGAGGTTCGTCTCGCTCGCTACTGGGACTGGTACGACAGCCATCGAGAGACCGCCCCGAACGATATCGTCAGCGAACAAGAAGCCAGCGAGCTGTTAGCCGAGCAACTCGAAGAATCGGTCCGACTTCGCCTGCGGGCGGACGTGCCGGTGGCGGTCTATCTCAGTGGCGGGATCGACTCGTCCGCCGTACTGGGCCTGGCATCGCGACACGTTTCCACCCCCCTGGAAGCGTTCACCATCTCCTTTGGCGATCACGACTTTGAAGACAGCGCCCACTTCGACGAGACGGCCATTGCCCGCGAGACGGCCGAACATTGCGGAGCCCGCTTCCATCCGATTGCCGTCAACTCGCGGGCGTTGGCGGAGAATTTTGCCGCGGCCGTCACCCAAAGCGAGACGCTGCACTGGAACCCACACGGCGTGGCCAAATTCTTGCTCAGCCGCGCGGTTCGACAGGCGGGTATCAAGGTCGTGCTCACCGGCGAGGGGGCCGACGAGTTGCTGCTCGGCTATAGCTGGTTTCAACTCGATCACCTGCAACCTTGCCGTGAAGCCACGACAAGCACGTCGCTGGCTCGTACGCTCAAACTCATTCAAGGGCTCACACTCCAAGATGAGGCGGCCGAGTGTCAGGCGATCAACGACCTGACGGCGGGTGTCCGCGAAGCGTTGGGTTACACACCATGGTCGATGATTATCGAGGCCTGGTTCGCCAGTCATCTGCGCGGTCTGCTGTCGCGTGAGTTTCAAGACGCGTTCGCTCAACAGGACCCCTATCGACAGTTCGTGAGCGGACTCCAACACCGCGACGCCCTGAAGCTGCCGGAACTCCCTCGACGATCGGCTTACTTGTGGGCGAAGTCCGCCTTTCCGAATTACATTCTGAATGTCCTGGCCGATCGAATGGAAATGGCCAATTCGATCGAGGGACGAGTCCCCTTCCTGGATCATCCGCTGGTGGAACGAATGGAGAGGGCGCCCCTGTCCACTTTGTTTCAAGGCACCACCGGGAAACAGGTCTTGCGGTCGGCCTGCCACGACGTGCTAACCGAGACGGTACGCAAACGACGGAAGCTGCCGTTCGTGACCCCCCCGGCTCGGGCCGACGGCGGCGACCCCTTCTCGGAGATGATCGACGACGAACTCCGCGGATCGACGCTGGAATCCTTGCCTTTTTTCGACGCCGCGGCCGTCCGCCGGTTCCTCGATCTTCACACCCAGCCCGACCTGCCCTCGAAGTGGGCCTATGGCCAGAGTCGTATCCTCACCCAGATCGCCAGTGCTTGTGTCCTCCAGCGTAGCTACCAACTATGAACCTCGCCCCCCGGGCCAGGCGGGGCGAATCGGAGTAGAATTACCAACATAGAAATGCGATCGCTCGAAAAGAGCCCGATCGCCGGCGTTAATCATGAAGAGGTCGAAACCATGTTAGAGGCGAGAAAGGGGAAAGAGATCCAGGTCGACATCCCCAACGCAATCGGAGGGCTTGGCGAGCTCGTCAAGATGATCTCGGAACAGGGAATCATCACCCTGGCCGTTAACTGCTGGGCCGATGGAGATCATGCTCACTTTCGGCTGATGACCGAAGACATTCTGGGAACCATGGACTTATTGACCGGAGCCGGCTACGAACCTCGTATCGCGAATGTGGTGGTCGTCGAGTGCGATCACCGACCCGGCATCGTCAAGCATCTGACCGATCGCCTGACGCTTCACGAAATCAGCATCACGCACCTCTACGCGACGGCCACCGTCGATCAGGACGAATGTCTTGTGGTGATGTCGACCTCGAACAACGAGCGAGCCATCATCGAATTGAACTGGTAGCAACTCCCCCGTTCACCTTCCCGCCCGACCGGATATCTCTCGGGACGTGGAAAACTCTCGTGCTGTTGTGGAACCGCTCGAAAAGGAGCGTCTAGCCCTGGTTCCGCGGTAGTTTTCTCGGCCCGCAAATTACGGTAGATTGAAATATTGCGTCTGGAACAGAGATTCTTAAGAGAACGAGGCACACGATGCTTGCTTTCCGTCGACTTTGCTTTCGGCGCCGATCATGGATCGGCCTAGTTGCCATCGCCTTCGCGGCCCAACTGTTTTGGTTTAGCAACTATTCGGAATCTTCCGCCGACCAGCCTTCCCGCTCCTCGGCGAAGTCGGACGCTAAAAAGAAAAAGAAACGGAGAAGCTCGCGCAACTCCAAATACATCATCCCACCGCCGCTGGAAGATCTGGGACGCGACTACAAGGTGCGACTCATTTATTTCGTGCCCAAGGACAAGGAAGTCAAGGATAAGTATCGCGAGAAGATCGAGGTTCTCATGCAGGTCGTCGCCGACATCTATCGACGCGATCTGAAAAAACATGGACACAAGACCCGCGGCCTCGATTTCGAATTCGATGATGACGACCAGGTCAAGGTTCACCTCATCAACGGCGAACGTCCTTCGGTCTTCTACACGGGCGAACCTTTCTCGGTCAATCAGCTGCTGGAAAGCACCAAGCAGGAGGTGCTTCACAAGCTCGGCAACCCGGTGGGGCGCGCCTGCCTGATCTTCTCCGAAGCGGGCGGCATTGCCGAGGCCCAGCCGGCCTATCCCTACTGCGGCTTCGCCATGGTTTCGGGCGATATGTTGCGTGATGAGATTACGGCCACGACGATCGAAAAGCAAATCCAAGGATTCTTCGACGCCCGTCCCTACAAGAAGAAAGGCGAGAAGAAGGCCGAGCCGCTCAACAAGGAACGCCAGGTGAGCAACGGCGTGCTGATTCATGAACTCGGCCACATCTTCTTTATGCTCCACGACACCGAATTCAAAGATCGCAACATCATGGCCGCCGGTTATCACAACCTCGCCAAAATGTTCGATCCCAAGACGGCCAAGAAACATCCGGTTCGCTTCTCGCCCGCCCACGCGCGAATCGCCTCGGCCACGCGTTTCTTGAGCGAGTCGTTCGACTCAAGCGATACGCAGCCGCCGTCCATCGAATTTAGCCTGGCGCGACAACCGCGTGGCGGTGACAAACATGTCGAGTTCAACGTCAAGCTCCGCGATCCCGGGGGGCTCCACTCCGTGATCTGCATGCAGCGCGGCGGTGGTGGCATCGACGGCCTCATCGGCGACGCCCCGCTCGATGGCAAGGTCTACGAGAAGACCGTGAAGTTCGAAAGCCCACATGTGCTACTGGCGGGTCAGCCGCTGATCTACATCATGAATGTGATGGATGAGAACGGAAACTGTGCCCAGGCGGTGCAACAGTCGTACGTGGCTGAAGGACCGAAGAAGAAGAGCGGACAAAATCGCGGACAAAGAAATTCGCGTAAGCGGAACTAGCCCGGCTCCGCGACACAACCTGGAGAGTTCCAGCCCGAGGTCCTCATCGGCAGTACGGCTCGATGGCCCGCCAACTTTCGTCGCCCGCCCCCACGCGCTGATCGCGGTCGGCAAGCGAGGCGAAGATCGCGACCGCGTAACCGCCCCAGCCACGACCGCAATACTTCACGGCCAGAGGACCGTCGATCGGCAGCGGCGTCATGCCCTCGGCAAGCTGCAGCGCGTAGGTCTGCCGTACCGCTTCGGCCAACTGGTCGACGTCTTCCAGCCAGACCGCCTGGCGGGCCTGTTTGGAAACTTCGGCCAGCGATCGCAATTCGCGATCGTGCCGCCAGCTTCGCTGCTGGCGAGTCGACTCTTCCCGCGGTCCAGTCCAGAACAGCGCCAGCCGCCCGGCGAGCATCTCCCCGGTCCGCTTGAAATCGAGTTCCGCTCGCCCGCTCGAGCGCCAGACGCACAGACCGGTCTCGCCGATCACGGCCGGATCTTGCCAACCGGCTCCCACGTTTGCTTCAAAGTCGTAAGCCTGTTGGCCGTTGAGTAGCGCCCAAGCGGCGCTCCCTCCCAGTCCCCCTTCGCGTTCGTAGGACCAGTCGTGCAATGAAACGCCGGGGGTGATCGCGCAGTTGACGACAAACCCGCCCGGCTGCGCTAACGGGGGAACATCGAGCCAGGAACCCGCGAAGTCGACTCGCAAGGGCACCGTCGAAGGAGCCGCGATGCGTTCGCAAATCTGCGTGGTGGAAATCGACGCAAACTCTGGCGGGGCCTTCGGCAGAACCACATATTCCGCTCCCACCTGCCGGCAAAGAGCTCGCTTGGCCTGCTCAAATTCGTCGTCCTCAGTCACCGCCAGAATGTCCGGCCGCCGCTCGACGAAATGGGTCCGAAAGTCCAACCCCAATTCCGGGTCGGTTCCGATGACCACTTCGTCGACCATCTCCAAGGCTTCCAGCAGCGCTCGCTTGTGGCCCTCCGGCATGGCGGGCCGGCGGTTCTTGTGGGCCGTGAGCACCTGATCGCTGGCGAAGCAGACCGTCAGATGGTCGCCCAGGGCGCGTGCCGATCGAAAGAACTCTAGATGGCCCGCGTGCAACAGGTCGTAGCAGCCTGAGACAAATACTCGTTTCACGATCGACTCCTGACTGGCGGCGAACTCGCGGATGATTCCAACTCATAACACGAACCTCTCCCGCTCTTCTTCATCCAGAATACTACGAGCAATCAACTCGGCATAGCGATAACCCGAGCGCCTCGACACTCTTATCGATGGTCTTGTGGAGAGACGTCTCGTGGCTACGACCCTCCACTGCCGTCGGCTTGGTGACACCGACGGCGCCACATCATTCGATAAGCCGCCTCCAAGCGTTCCACAAAGGGAGCGATCCGACACAAGTCCGACGCGAATAACTCGGCGGCCAGCGTTCGCTGATATTCACGCAGTCGCGATTCGTCCTCGGCCAGCTGGCAGGCCTTGTCGATATACTCCGGCCACGACTGGGCGATCCACTCCGAATGGCCCACCGCGCTGAGCAGCGAAGCCCCCACCCGACTGGCGTGTCGATCGCCGCGGAGCGAGACGACCGGCACACCCATGCTAAGAGCCTCGCAAGTAGTAGTCGTGCCGTGATAGGGAAAGGTGTCGAGGCCAATGTCGACCTGGTGATACAGGTTCAAGTGATCGGTCATCGACTTGGTGAAGTCGAGCAATTGCAGACGATCCTGTCCGATACCGCGACGGGAGAATTCATCGAGAAGCCGCTCCCGCACAACCGGGTCGTGAATGGTCGTCGACTTCAATGCCAAACGGCTGCCTGGCGTGCGCTGCAAGATCGTACACCAGGCATCCAACAACGGGGCGCTGATCTTGGCCAGGTTGTTGAAGCTCCCGAATGTCAGCGGCCGGTCTTCCGCGCGAGGCTTCCGCTGCGAGGAGTCCATCTGCACGAGCGGCCGGTAGCCCAGGAAGCAGGGATCGATCCGCACCAGCTCTTCGGTGGCCAAGCGTTCGCTGCCTGCGGGATCGGTCGTCGAATCCACGATCCGAAAATCGACCTCGGTCAGACCGGTCGTATTTGGATAACCGCAGTAGGTGACTTGCACCGGGGCGGCTCGACGGGCCAACACCCCCAGCCGATGGCCATCGAAGAGGCCGCAGAGTTCCACCAGCACGTCGATTTTGTCCGCGCGAATGGTCTCGGCGATCACTTCGTCCTCAAGATTCCGACAGGGCCGCCACTGATCCGCAGCAGATTGAAAACGCTCGGTCACCTCGTCGTCCTGTCCGACCGAGTAGAGAACCACCTCCACGTTATCTCGTCGGTGCTGCTCGACGACCGCCAGCAGAAAATGGGCCACGCTGTGGGCGCGAAAGTCAGCCGACAGATATCCCACCCGCAGAGTGCGATCCGGTTGGTACGAAGTCTCCTCCGTTAGCGGCAATGGCGAAACCGAGGCCGAGAGCGCGGCCCCGAATCGTCGGTGCATCTCGAACACCTCCTCCGCTGTCGTCTCCTCCGCATAGTTCAGACAGGTCGCCGCGGTCTGCAGCGCCATCGTGTCCTCGGGAAAGGCCTTCAGCATCGGAGCGAGCAACACCAGCGATTCGTCGACGCGACCGCCCAGCATCAGCAAATTGGCCAGGTTGCAAACGGCGGTCGAATTGGGGCAGCCTAGTTCCAAGGCCCGGGTGAAATGCTCTTCCGCCTGGCCGATGTTACGGGCCGACACTTCCAGTAGCCCCAACTGACTGCGAGTCTTCCAGTCATCAGACCCCAGTTCGATAGCCCTTTCAAACTGGTGGCGCGCTCGATCGGTGTCCTGTTCGGCCCAGGCGACCCAGGCCAGCTGCAGCACGGCGCGCACGTGGCGGGGATCGTGCTCCAGCACCCGCAGCGCAAACTGCTCAGCCTGAGAGTACTTCTTGAGAGCAAAGTAACATCGCGATAAGGAAAATAGCAATTCGACGTCGTTGCCAAACCGTCGGAGCCCTTGAACCAGTATCTCGACCGCCGCGGACCACTGCCGTGCGGCCGCTTGGGTTTCGGCCTGCCGCAGGATCGTCTTCAGGCTGTCGGGAGTCATGTGGTCCGTTTGTCGCTCGAGCCCTGCCGCTTCTTCCGCAGCGCCAGAAGGCCGGCCAGTCCGGCCGAAGCGGCCAACACCGCCGCGGAGGGTTCCGGCACCGCCGGCCCCGAGACAACCAGGTCGAACGGAACGAGCGGGGCACCGAGCCCGGTGCTCACCGTGTTCTCGGTCAACAGGGCATTCAAGCCGGCTAGATCGAGTCCGACCGGGAAGACAAAGCCGACACTATCCTGTCCCGAGGGCGAACTGAGCGCCGCTTCGGCCAGCTCGGTCGATAGGCTCGTAGTAACACCGCCTAGAATCGGCGTGTGGGCCCCGGCCAGGAAACCGCCGGCACTCTTGAGCGAGTAGCCGATAATGGCCGCGCCGTCGACGTCGAGCACCACCTCACCCGTCGTCGGATCGTAGATAAGGTCAGGAATGGCCGGATCGCCAGCTTGGGCCGGGCTTAGTCCTGCCTCATCTGAAGCACCAGCACCGAACGCGGTAAAGGTCGTGAGAATGTCATTCACATCGACGTCCCCGTCATGACCGACAGGATCGTCCGTCGCTCCGGTGCCTTCACCATGAACGTCGCCGTCGGCCCGCGTCATATCGAACGAACCGGGCCCTGTGAAATTGGAGAAGGTTGTCAGGATATCAGCGCCCACTTCGACCAACCCGTCACAGTTCACATCGCCAATCAAGCAAGGATCGGGTTCGGGATCCGGGTCTACATCGGAACCTGAGAACGAAAAGAGATCTCCGTTGATCTGGAACTCTGTCGAACACGTTCCCTGAATGCTCTTTGAGAAACTGAAGTAGGATGAAGCGGCCTCACTAAGATCGAACGCAACTGGTAGACCACTTGAGTGATGACCGGTAAAGACGTCGTCACTGCCACTCGAGATCCGGAGAACTCCATAATCGGGAGCAAACTCCCCAACACTGGAATACGTAGCGTAGTACTCAGACCATATTGGCCAACTCAACTGAAACACGTTCGTGTTTTCCTTGTACTCCAGCTCTCCTCCCACCCCTTGCCAAATCTCGGTAGCACTATCATCGACACGAAACTCGAAGCTCTCTATGGGAGCTCTCCAGTACCCATCGTTATCCAGAATCAAGTTGTCCGTTTCGACCGTAGCGTTGAGGGATATCGTGTCCTCTAAGGATGTGTTGGCTACGTTGTATAAGTAGTAGACTTCAATCTGAGCCGTATACTCAATCAGCTCCGCGTTTGCCGGGGCTGTCTGCCCCAACATGGGCGCCGCCGCGGCAGCCGCTCCAACAAGTTTTGGGAATGCCCTCGCGGCGCGTCTACGCCAGCTCTTCTTGGTCTTCCAACGCTTCATGATCTGCCTCGTTCCTTCCGGTCGGTCTGCTCTCTGTCCACTTATCCGCTTAACGGTTCTCTAGATCAAACAGCCTCGTTGGATCAACCGAACGCGGCGGGGCCCAACATCCGATAGCCCTCACCGAGATCTGCCCCCGGGAGACTGAAGAGTTGGCGAGTATAAATCGCTACCGAAATGATTGCAAACAGACGCCCCCAGGCACTGCTATCAGGCGAAAAACGGCCACGCCAAGCGGGCAGTTTGCCCAATCTTGTGACAGAAAACATGCAGAGCTCGAATCGGCATTGACCAATCCGTATTGATTTTCTAACGTCCACTCTCTCGGCACGCTCAACAGGCGAAAATGGAATCCCTTGCCGGGCGAGCCGCCCCCGCGCAGGATCTCCGGAGCATGGACGCTCGGACAAAAACTGCCGCCGCCCTCCTGTTTACGACGCTCGCCCTCGCGAACGCCACACCCTCGGTCCTCGCCCAAGACCCGCTGCGCGACGTCTCTGCGGAGCAGGCCACCGACGTGCGAGTCGCCCGCCTGGTTCGTAATCTGGGCTCACCTTCCTTCAACGCTCGCTCGGCGGCCGATCGCGAGCTGTCCGATCTAGGCACAGCAGCTCGCAAACAAATTGAAATCGCCAGCCGAAGTAGTGACCCGGAAGTCCGCATGCGTGCGAGCCGTCTGCTGCGACGACTGAAAGTCGCCGCCATGTGGCACGGTTCCTCGGTCGACCTACAGGCGACCGATGTTACTGCCGAGCAGATCGTCGAGCAACTGCGCAAGCAAACAGGCAACCGCATTGCCGCCGGAGATCAGTATGGCGCGTTTCGGCCAGGCAAGGTCTCCCTCGCCGCCGGCGAGCAGACGTTCTGGCAAGTGGTCGATCAGGTCTGTCATCAAACCGAGAACCGATTTCGCCCCAATTACGGATCGGGTCCGGCCGGTTGGGTTCTAGTCGCCGGTGAATCGGGCAACTATCCGGTGGCGTACGCTGGACCGGTTCGTGCCCGCATTACCAGCGCACGGCGACTGTTTGTCGAAGAGTTCAATTATCGTGACGGGAAGTCCGACGTCTCTCACACGCTGCAGATGAATATGCGGCTCTCTTGGGAAGACCGCTTCCGTCTGGTGGCCTATCGCTCCCAACTGGAAGTCGCCCGCGGCCTGGACGACCAAGGAGGAGAGACGACCGGCGTGGCGGTGGCCGAGGACGACTGGAGCCTGTTTGAAGGTGGTCGCCACCAACTCAAGATGGCGGTGAGGCTGCGACCCCCTCAAGTCTCCGCCAAGCAACTTCAGACTCTAACGCTCCGCTGGCCGGTGATCGCGGTGGGAGACATGGCCACGCTGGAAACCGAAAACATGGCCGAAGAGAAGAGCTTTCAACAGGGCGACGCCAGCCTGGTGATCGAGCAGACACGACAGCGCGGTAGCCAGTGGGAAGTGACGGTCTCAGTGACTCGCGACCTGGCGGTGCCGGAACCGCGCGAGATTCTCTTCTTGGAGAACGAGTTCGAGCTCGTGGACGACGAAGGCGAATCGCATCGGGCCCACAACACAACCAAGCTCGGCATCACCGGCTCGACCGCCCGGCTCAAACTGATCTTCGCCACGAATTCCCCCGGTCGGAAGGCGAGCCAGCTACGGATGCACTTTCCACAGATCCGAGATGAACGCGATCTGATGATCCCATTCCGCGACGTGCCACTCCCCCGCGCCGAACCGGAGTAACGACGCGAGGAAGGGCAACATCGGTAGGAACACAAGGAGATGTCTCTGACAACAGTCAGTTCTACAGTTCGGTCGCCGGCGGCAACGCACTGACCGTCACTTGGACCTTACTCGGCTGATTGTCGCGAACGATCGATATCGCTTGGGCCGAACCGAGCGGCATTCGCTCAACGATGGCTTGCAGTTCGCCCGGAGTGCGAACCTTTTGACCGGCGATGGCGGTGACGACATCGCCCACCTTGAGACCGGCGTCTTCCGCGGGGCTGCCCGCGCGGACTTCGGCCACCAGCACGCCACTGGCGCGTTGGAGTTCAAAGCGGCGAGCAATCTCCGCATTGATCTCGGTGATGCTCACGCCGAGATAGGCTCGCTGAACCTGTCCCTCGTCGATCAACTGCTTGGTGACCCATTTGACCAACTTGCTCGGCACGGCGAACCCGATACCGTCGTTTCCGCCGGAGCGGGAGGCGATGGCCGTGTTGATGCCAATGACTTCGCCATCGAGATTGATCAGCGGACCACCGGAATTACCGGGATTGATGGCCGCGTCGGTCTGCAGAAATGTCGTGCGGCGATCGCGCATATCACGCAGGGCGCGTCCCTTGCCGCTGATGATGCCGGCGCTGACGGTGAATTCGAGATCGAACGGGGTGCCGATCGCCAGGACCCAGTCGCCAATCTCCAGCTGGTCGGAGTCGCCCAGCTTGGCGGCTTTGAGATCCTTGGCCCCTTCAATTCTCAAGATGGCCAGATCGGTCGCTCGGTCGGTGCGAATATCGGTGGCCTCAAATTCGCGGCCGTCGTGCAGTCGCACCACGACACTATCGGCGTTGCCGACCACGTGATGATTGGTCAGGATGATGCCCGAGGAATCGATGATGACTCCCGATCCCACGCCACTTTGCTGGTAGCGTTGCGGGTTACGATCGAGCTCTTCCTGGAAACGCCGCAAGAGGTCGGAATCGGGGCCTCCTCGAAAGGGATTATCGCCATTGAGTCCGAGAACATTTTGGACGTCCTTCTTGACGCTCAAGGTCACCACCGATGGGGTCGATGACTCGGCGACTCGGCGAAAGGCGCGCGACAAACTCTTGGCGTGCCTTAGATCGGACGACTCCTCAGCCAGCAGCGCTGGCGCGAAGGCCGTGCCAGCGATGAGCAGGGCGGAGGCGATAGCGAAGGCGGTGGTGTAACGACGGGATATCTTGGGGCGTGTGTTGACTGATAGCATGCCTCTGTCTCCTATTCCATGAAACGATTTAGGCGAGTTGGAAAATGAAAACTTGGTTGGTCGCACTGTCGAAGTGATGGATCCAGACCAGGACGGCCCGGGCGACCATAATTGAACGTTACCGCCCGAGAGATTTTCTTGCGTGAAAAAGACAATGGCAAGTTGTGATCACTTCCGCAATAAACACCAGTGGAGACGTCGCGATTGACAAAAGATGTTGGTGTCGCTAGAGTTAGAGTGACTTTTCTGTGGGCACAGTTGTAGTAAACGGGGTTTAGCGTGACGCACGAGGACACTTCCAATCGCATGAACGACGCCGTTCTCCAGCTGCTGGCGGAATGCGAGCAACGGATTTCGTACGTCTTCAAAGACAAGGAACTCCTCCAGTCCGCGCTCACTCATGCCTCGGGTGCGGAACATCGACTGGCATCCAACGAACGGCTCGAATTCTTGGGCGACGCCATCTTGGGTTCGGTGGTTTGTGAACGGCTGTTTCACGGCTACCCCACCTATCAGGAGGGTGATCTGACCAAGATCAAGTCGATCGTGGTGAGCCGCCAGACCTGCGCGCGGGTGAGCGATGCCATGGGGCTGGAAGCGTTTTTGATTCTCGGCAAGGGAATGGCCACCCACTCCAGTGTGCCGACTTCGCTGTTGGCGGACGTCTTCGAGTCGCTGGTGGCGGCCATTCATATCGATGGCGGAGACAGCGCTGCTCGGGAGTTTATCGAGCGCCACATCTTCCCTGAGATTGAGTTGGCGGTGAACGGACAGTTGGGAGACAACTACAAGTCCCAGCTGCAGCAACTCGTGCAACGTCTGCACGGCAATACACCCACCTATCAGCTTCAGGACGAGCACGGCCCCGACCACAGCAAGTGTTTCAAAGTGGCGGCCGAAATTGATGGGACCATCTACCCTGCCGCCTGGGGAAGGAATAAGAAGGAAGCAGAGCAACGCGCCGCAGAGAACGCCCTCTGTCAGATGGACGGCAAGGCGATCCCCTACGGTGACGACAAACCACCGAACGAGTTCATCGACTAGCTTGCTCCCGGTGGTCCGACTAGCTTGCTCCCGGTGGTCCGGCGACCAGACAGGGCTTGGCCCCGTCCTCCAAAAGTCGTAACTTCGATGCGCGGGTCTCTCCCGTCGGTCAGGCGCGAACCTGACGTCCATCGCTCAAGAAAGAAAATCATGAGACCCAAGGCGGTTGCCCTACTCTCCGGCGGATTGGATAGCATTCTCGCTATCCGCATCATGCAGCGGCAAGGCATCGAGATCGAGGCGCTGAATTTCCGCACGCTCTTTAGCTGCTGCCAGGAAACGTCCTCTCAGGCCGCCCGAAAGTTGGGTGTGCGGCTGACCGTGTTGAATGCCGACGACGAGTATATCGATGTGATCCGCCAACCTCGGTTTGGTTACGGTCGGGGAGCCAACCCCTGTATCGACTGCCGCATTTACATGTTCGAACGGGCGCGGCAGTTCATGGATCAGGTCGGCGCGTCGTTCGTCATTAGCGGCGAAGTCGTTGGTCAGCGCCCCATGAGCCAGAAGAAACGCGACTTGAAGGCCATCTCGTTTCATAGTGATCTGGATGGAAAACTCCTCCGGCCGCTGTCGGCCAAGATGCTCCCGCCGACCGAACCGGAACTGTCGGGGCTCGTCGATCGCGAAGCGCTGTACGACTTTACTGGCCGCAGCCGCAAGGGGCTGATCGCACTAGCGCGAGAACTCGGATTCGAGGATGTCGAGATCCCCTCTCCATCGACCGGATGCATGCTGACCGAGAGCTCCTTCGCGCCTCGTGTGCACGACCTGATTCGACTCGACGCCGAGAGCAACGCCTGGGACTTTGAGTTACTCAAAGTCGGCCGACACGTTCGCTTCGATGCGGCGAGCAAGGTCGTCGTCGGTCGCCGCGCGACGGAAAACGAGATGATCGAATACCTCTATGCCCGAGCCGACAGTCGGGCCGCGTTGATCATGCGGCCGCATGACTTTCGCGGTCCCTCGGCCGTCATTTCGGGGGCGGCATCGGACGAGGCCGTGGAGTTCGCCGCCGGGCTGCTGCTGCGGTTCGCCGGGGAGGCCGACTCGGGTAGGCGTCAGATCGAGATTGAGCAGCACGGGCAGAAGCGAGTCCACACCGTTGAGTCGAACGAGCAGGCGGTCTCGGCCGCGACTCTCTAACGACTCACCAGTCGCGAATTTCTTGGTTTCGGGGCCGCCATGCGGCTCTCGCTAGGACCCGCCCCGCCGGGCCGGACCACTCAGGACAAACGGGGCCTTATTCGATAGAATCAGTGGTTTGCCACGGATGGCCCCAGCATTTCGACCACCACTTCAGCTTCCCTGGAAACGGGACAAGAACCGACAGAAGGATACTCGATTACCATGACGACTGCCGAGGAAATCCGCGATCCGTTTCAGGTGCGCGATCAATTCGAGACTGGGTCGGGCACGGCCACCCTCTATCGACTCTCGAGACTCGAAGAGCAGGGCCTGACCAAGGTCGATCGCTTGCCCTACTCCATTCGGGTGCTGCTCGAATCGGCCCTTCGCAACTGCGATGGCAAGCTGGTGGAAGAAAAGGATGTCCGCAATTTGGCCAGCTGGACCCCCACGCCGGCCGAGGTCGAGATTCCATTCATGCCGGCCAGGGTTGTTCTACAAGACTTCACTGGTGTTCCGGCCCTCGTCGACTTGGCCGCCATGCGCAGCGCCATGGATCGCATGGGAGGAGACCCACAGAAGATCAACCCGCTCATTCCGGCCGATCTGGTCATCGATCATTCGGTCCAGGTCGATCGATTCGCGAGCGATGACGCCTTGGCGTTGAACGTGGAGCTCGAGTTTTCTCGAAACCGAGAGCGATACGAGTTTCTCCGCTGGGGACAGCAGGCGTTCGATAATTTTCGCGTCGTGCCGCCAAATGTCGGAATCGTGCATCAAGTGAACCTTGAATTTCTGGCCAAGTGCGTCTTTCTCCGCCCTGATGGCGACGGTCAAGTGGCGGTCCCCGATACCCTGGTCGGTACCGACAGTCACACCACCATGATCAATGGGCTCGGTGTGCTCGGGTGGGGTGTCGGTGGCATCGAAGCCGAAGCCGCCATGCTCGGTCAACCGCTCTACATGTTGCTGCCCGAAGTGATCGGCGTGGAGTTGACCGGAGACCTGGCGACCGGCGCCACCGCCACCGATCTGGTGCTGACGGTCACCGAGATGCTGCGCAGCGAAGGGGTTGTTGGCAAGTTCGTCGAGTTTTTTGGCGCCGGTGTGGCGAAAATGTCGCTGGCCGACCGGGCCACAATTGCCAACATGGCGCCGGAATATGGAGCCACGATGGGCTTCTTCCCCGTCGATGGCGAAACCTTGAATTACTTGCGGCGAACCGGCCGCACCGATGAAGAAGTCGAGTTGGTCGAGCGATTCACGAAGGAGCAGAAGCTGTTCCGCGAAGCCTCTGATCCCACGCCCGAGTACACCAAGACGCTACAGCTCGACCTCGGCGGCGTGGTCCCCAGCCTGGCCGGGCCCAAACGACCGCAAGACCGCATTCCGCTCTCCGAGATGAAGGCCGGTTTTGAACACTCATTGTCGAGCCCCACTTCGGAACGCGGATTCGCCATTGAAGGCGCTGCCCGAGGGCGAACCGCGGAAGTCAGCAACAACGGCAGCTCCACCGAAATCGGTCACGGCGCCGTGGTAATCGCCGCGATTACCAGTTGCACCAATACCAGCAACCCCTCGGTCATGCTGGCCGCCGGGCTGCAGGCCAAGAATGCCGTGGAACGTGGACTGCAGGTTCCCTCCTATGTGAAGACAAGTCTCGCACCCGGCTCCCGCGTGGTCAGCGATTACCTCGATCAGGCCGGCCTGACCGAGTCGCTCGAAAAGGTTGGCTTCTACACGGTCGGCTACGGCTGCACGACCTGTATCGGCAATAGCGGTCCGCTGCCCGGCCCCGTGGCGAAAGCGGTCCAGGATGGTGACCTGGTTGCTTCCGCCGTCTTGAGCGGCAACCGCAACTTCGAAGGTCGCGTCAATCCACTGGTCAAAGCAAACTACCTGGCCAGCCCCCCGCTGGTCGTGGCCTACGCCTTGGCTGGAACCACCGACATCGATCTGGTCACCGAGCCGATCGGCGTCGCCAGCGATGGTTCGAAAGTCTTCCTGAAAGAAATCTGGCCCGACCAGACGGAAATCGACCAGGTGCTGGCCACGGCGGTCACTCCGGAAATGTTCCGGAGAGAGTATGGCGACGTGTTTCAATCGAACGAGCAATGGAATCAAATCGAAATCGGCTCAGGAGCCCTGTTCGAATGGAGCGACGAGAGCACCTACATTCATGAGCCGCCCTTCCTGGTCGACCTGCCGCGCGAGCCCGCTCCGCTGGAGCCGATCAGCGGTGCTCGAGTGTTGGCAAAGTTGGGCGACTCGGTGACCACCGACCACATTTCGCCGGCGGGAGCGATCGCTGCCGATGGCCCGGCCGGCAAGTTCCTGAAAAGCAGGGGAGTCGAACCTCGCGACTTCAACAGCTTCGGCTCTCGCCGTGGAAACGACCTGGTCATGACTCGCGGCACGTTCGGCAATATTCGCATTCGCAATCAGCTCGCCCCCGGCACCGAAGGTGGCGTGACACGGTTCCTGCCGACCGGCGAGGTGATGCCCATCTACGATGCCGCGGTCAAGTATCGTGAGACGAACACGCCGCTGGTGGTGCTCGCCGGGAGCGAATATGGCACGGGCAGCAGTCGCGATTGGGCCGCCAAGGGAACCCACTTACTGGGCGTCCGAGCGGTCATCGCCAAGAGTTACGAGCGAATCCATCGCAGCAACCTGATCGGCATGGGCGTGCTTCCTCTGGAATTCGCCGAGAATGGTGATCAGCTGCTGACCGAATTGTCTGGCGAAGAGGCGTTTGAGATCGATGGCATCGACGAGACGCTCGCCCCGGGCGCCACCGTTCGCGTCAAGGCCACCGATGCGGCCGGTAGCTGTCGAGAATTCGACGCCCGCGTGCGCATCGATACGCCGGTCGAACTCGATTACTATCGAAACGGCGGAATCCTACAGGCGGTGTTGCGAAAGCTGCTCAGCGAGTCGTAGTGCTCTCAGAGCGCCCCTCGCCCAGACGAGTGGGTGCTGTCATTCGAACGAGAAGCCACGGAGGCATCAGCCCTTGATCTTGCTGATCGCCTCGTCGTAAACAGCTTTCTCTTCGTCCGAGACTTTCTTACCGGCCTCTTCCAAGGCGCCCACGGCGTCCTTGGCCAGGGCGCCCAATTTGCCGAGCGCTTCTGCCGCTTCGACCCGCACGCCAACGCGCGCGTCTTCCAAGGCGGTCTTCAGATGCGGAACGGCCGCCTTGGCGTACTCCGGTTTGCTGGGGTCGATGGAGACCAGCGCCCAGGCGGCAAACGTTCCCAGGCGGTCCTCGTCATCATTGTCGCCGGTCGACTGCAGCAAGGCATAGAGATCGTCGCTAGCAGCTTTGGCTCCCGGCCCGATGCGGCCCAGAACATAGATGCCACCTCGCTTCACGTGCGGGTCTTCGTCAGCCAGCGCCGCCTTCGCAGCCGGCATCGCCTGATCCAAGTTCTCGCCGATGTGGCCAATCGCCATCAGGATCTGCTCGCGAACCTCCGGAGATTCACCTTCCAAGGAGGCCACCAGATCGGGCACAGCATCGGCCGCCTTGGGGCCGATTTCACCGAGCGCCCGCGCGGCGTAGGGTCGCACGGGCTTCTCCTTGAGCGCCCTCTGAAGTCGCGGCACGACCTCTTCTCCCAGACTGGCGATCGAGGCGAACATCCCCTGACGGGTCGCTTCGTCGGAAGTCGCGATAGCGGCTAGGAAGGGTCCCTTCACAATCTCCGGATCGGGATTGAGCTGCAGCAGAGCCGAAGCGGCAGCCACGCGCACCTTCTCTTCGTCGCTGGTCATCGCCTTCACCAGCAGTTCGACCGCTTGTTTCTTCTTCTCTTCGTCGTCTGGAAAGATCATCGCCAGGCTATAGGCACACACGGTCTGCATGGCCGGATCGTCGCTTTCGAGCCCTTTCTCCAAATGCGGTGCGGCGTCCTTGGCCGCGGGACCGAACTTGCTTAGCGCGAAAGCGGCTACAATCTCGATGTCGTAAGGATGATCATTGGCGATCTCAACCAGTTTGGGAATGGCTGCCGGGTCACCAATGTCTCCCAGAGCTTCCACCACGGCGGCCTGCGTCTCGGGATCTCCATCTTCCAGGATGGCCAACAGCGCCGGAACGGCCGGTTTCGCGTCGGGGCCAAGATCATGCAAAACCAACACGGCCCAATGCGCCGTCTTTTTGTTCTTCAAGGCTTCGATCATCGGTTCCACAACGTCGGGCCCCAATGAACTCAGAGCGTGCGTTGCGCGCAACACGACGCTGTAGTCTTCGTCGGCCATCGCCTTGAGCATCAGCGGAACGACTTTCTCCTTGCCCGGCTTGATCTTGGCCAGAGCTCCCACGGCCATCAGGCGTACGTCTTCGTTATCGTCCGCCATGGCTTGGGCAAGCACCTCGGCGGCCGGTTTGGCGGGATCGCCGATTTCACCCAGCGTGCGTGCCGCGTGAGCCCGTACCAAGGCACTCTCATCCGCCATCAGACCGATCAAAGCCTGCACGGCCGGGGCTGCGTCGGCGCCATGTTCTGCCAGAGCATCGATGGTCAGACAGCGTGCCGCCTCATCGCCCGAGGAAAGCTGTTCGACGAGCACTTCGACACTGACCGTATCTGTTGCGGCCGGCTCTTCTTCGACAACCGTAGAATTTCCGCACGCCGACATGAAGACCGTGCCGAACCCGCAGACCAGTAGATAGATTGCTCGCATAGCGTGCTTCACCCTAAAATTTCATTGCGTGTGTGCTTGGAGACGTGGCGGCTGGCACACAGATCAGCTAGAATCAATTCTGCTACACGCGTCATGTTACTTCAAGTGGCAAGTTCGGTCGAAAACGCCGATCGCCCAATCGTGAGATCTCTGTCGAGGGTTGAGAATATGAAAAAGGCCAATTTAACGCTGTTGCTCGCCGCGGTCGCCTTGACTGGTTTTCCGTTACTCGAACGAGCCCAAGCACAATTTGGATACGGTGGCTATACCTACCGACCCTCGACCGCTCAAGAGAGCATCATGCGAGGTATGGGCGATCTCACGAGATCACGCGGGGCCAGGAATATGATGAACGCGGAAGCGGCCCGCACGATGACCGATGTCCGTAGTGCCGAACTCGACAACAAGGTGAAGTACACCGAGACCTATTGGGAGAGAAAGCGGATCAATAGTGAAAACCGCTGGCGCTCCGACGAAGAGAAGGCAGCGATCCGCCAAAAGAATCTTGAGAAGCAAATGTTCCACCGCGCCCAGCGAGCCCAGGGACCACGCCCCGGCTCCGGCACCCTGGACCCGGTCACCGGCGTCATCAGCTGGCCCATGACGCTACAGAATCCGACTTACAATGAATACCGAGAGGAACTGGAGGGTCTGTTCGCCGAGCGAGCCGACAAGCAGGGCGCCATCGGTTTCGAAAGCTACACGCGGATTACCGATCTCACCAGAAAGTGGCTGGCGACCCTCAAGAAGGATCTTCGCAGCAAAGACAACAAGATGGGACAGCGCGAATATCTGCAGTCGAAGAGGTTCATCGAGTCCCTGGCAGTCGAAGCGCAGCATACCACGGTATAGGCAGATCCGTTATCCGATCTGCTACCGAGTTCGGCTCCTTGCCACTTTCTTCATGAAGGTAGACTCGGCACGGTCGCCTTTGTTCTGCAACGGGTGTCGCCCCGCTGTGGGTTCTCCAACCGAACCGATGTGCGGCGACACGGTTGTCTTCTACTTGCCTCGCTGACCAGCTTTTGCATCTAGCGTCATGAGTCGCCGGATGCAAAAAAGCTGCCTAGCGACGCACCCGCCGTCGGGCATAGAGAGCCAGCGTCAAGAGTCCGCAGGCCGACAGCAGCAGCGCGGACGGTTCCGGAACCACCGCGCCACCGACGACCACCAGGTCGAACGGCACCAACGGGGCACCCAGACCAGTACTGACCGTGTTGTCGGTCAAGAAGGCGGTCAAAGCGGCCAGATCCATACCGAGCGGGAAGACGAAGCCGATGCTCGCCGGCAGGCCGGGAGTGCTGAGGGCCGCTTCCGCCAATTCGGTCGTCAGACTGGTCGTCACCCCACCGAGGATCGGCGTGTGGCCACCGGCCAGGAATCCGCCGGCACTCTTCAGTGAGTAACCAATGAGTCCCGCCGCACCGTCCAGTTCGAAGACGACTTCACCGGTGGTAGCGTCGTAGATCAGATCCGGAATGGCCGGATCGCCCGCGTCGGCAGGTCCCCCGAGGGCACCACCGGCTTCATCGAGCGGTCCGGTGAAGGCGCCGAACATCGTCAGAATGTCATCTACATCGACGTCGCCGTCGCCCGCCAGCCCCGGTCCCACGTCCCCTTCGCTGCGCAGCTTACTGAAGGGGGCCGCTGGTGAGGCCGGGTTCGGCCCTGTGAAGTTCGCAAAAGCGACGAGAATGTCGCCCGAGATATCGACGTCACGATCCAGATCGACATCGCCCGCGACGACATCGACTTCGACAATCACGAGACCTTCGTTTCGGTCGCTGATGATAATGTTGCCGCTGTCGAAGAAGGGATAGACACTCCACACTCCATCGAAGGACGTGGCGCTGTCCTTACTCGGATGGGTGTCGATCCAGGCGATGGTCTCCAACTGTCCTGTGGCCATGCTGCTGGCGTCGACCACACGCATCCCGGTGGTGTAATTCCCTTCGTAGGCGACGTTGTCTTTGATATAGAGATTGTGATCGATCGAAGCCGTGCCGTGATCGTAAGAGCCCAGGAAGACCGGATTATCGAGATCGGCCACGTCCCAGATGTGCGTCAAAGTGGTGGGGACAATCCCGTTTCGTTCGTCCAGCTCATCGTTGGAGAGGAAGTAACGATGATCATCGCTCAACCAGCCTTGGTGGGCGTAGGCCGACCCCGCGTACCCCTGTTTGGCAATCAGCGAGGGGCTCACCTTCGAGGAGACATCCGTGATTGTCAGCGTGTCTTCGTTGGAGCTAAAGGCGACCTCGGCTCCGGCGTAATCGGTGTCGGGCCCCTGATAAGAGACGACCTGGGTGTCGTGGGTGTATCCGTCGCCCGAGTATCCTCCCGCCGCCACCGGATTAGCGGGATCTGAGAGATCGAGAAAGTGCAGCCCGCCGCCGAAAGTATTCGTTCCCACGGCGTATGCAAACCCGGTATCTTCGTTGATGGCGATATTGTGCGCTCGGGTAAATCCGCTGTAGTGCGACGTCTCGCTAAAAATCGCGGGGGGCCCGGCGAGTCCGCGGAGTTGCGTCAGATCAAAAATCTGCATGCCGTGAGCGCCGTTGAGGTCGGACACGACATACGCATGATCGCTGTAGACCTTCATGTCGCGCCAAGAAGTCACACCGGTGTGGGTTGGCAGAATCCCCAGATAGATCGGATTGACCGGATCGCTGACATCGACAAAGGCGGTGCCGTCGGTGCGACCAACCAGCGCATACTCCTTACTGGTCAGCGAGTCGGTCCAGCCCCAGATATCATTGCCACGAATGCCGCCGCCATCGCCGCCGATGTCGGCCAAAGGCAGGTGGCCCAATAGGTTGACATTGTGAGCAGGAAACGGACCGCCCGCCGCGCCACCGCCGCTGCTTCCGCTGATGTCGCCCTTTTCGCCGTGGGCGTCGGCCTGCCGAGGCGTCGCCAGCATCCAAGTACAAGCGCCGAGGACGGCGATGATGGACGTGGCCCTAAACACAGCAGAAAGTGAAAGCTTCGGCATCGGATTCCTCATTCCCTTTTTGGCCCCCGAACGACGCTCCTTAAGAGGCCAGTCTGGCACGCCTCTCACGGACAATCGAACCTGGCGAAGCAAGCCATCGCGCCTCTGGCCTCCTCCATCAATTTAGGCGAAGCAGATCGGCTGTCAACGATTTTGCCTGCCTGGAGCGCCAAGGCCTACGAATTCAGCGATTCGGCGCTCGATCGCTTCACTCCGGGCTGGCCAACTCGACCGGAACTTCCACCGGCTGACCGTCGCGGATCAGACCGACCGTAATCTTATCGCCCGGCTGATGCGACTCAATGATGTGCAGGAATTGATCGGCGCTGGTGATCGGTTTGCCGTCGACCGAAACGATGATGTCCGCCGCACTTCGATCGACCGAAACCACTTCTTCCGGCCCAAATCGGGTCCGTCGGGTTTGACGACGAAGCTGGAATCCTTGCAACCCAGCACCCGCCGCGGGCCCTTCGGGGTCGAGGCTGGCGATCACCAATCCCCCGTCGGTCTCCATTACCCGGGTAATGCCGATCGAGGCTCGATCTACCTTACCCTCAGAAATCAGCTGCGGAACGATCCGCGCGATGGCACTGACCGGAATCGCAAAACCGATTCCCGCGCTTTGCCCCGTACGACTGGCAATGGCGGTATTCATGCCGATCAGCGAACCACTGCTGTCGAGCAGCGGCCCCCCGGAATTCCCCGGGTTGATGGCCGCGTCGGTCTGCACGATGGAGTGGATGGTACGATTGTTCCGAGATCGAATCGATCGGTTGAGGCTGGAGACGATGCCCACGGTTAAGGTCCGCTCCAGACCGAAGGGGTTGCCGATGGCGAATACCCGTTGCCCGACTTTCAAGTTGGTCGAGTCGCCCAACTGAACCGGATGAAGCGAATCGGCCGGCGCGTTAATCTTGACCACCGCCATATCGGTGTTGGGATCGAGGCCCACCGGTTCCGCCTGAAACGTATTGCCATCGTAGAGCGTGACCTCGACTTCTCGAGCCCCTTCGATGACGTGATAATTCGTAAGAATGTGGCCCTCCTGATCAAGCACGAATCCCGATCCGGCCCCTTCACTGGGGACGGCGAAGATCGTGCGGGGGTCGGCCCTCAGTCCCCGTGTATTGATGTTGACGACGCTCCGGTTCGCCTTCTCGTAGACTCGGATGTTGACCAGTTCCTCCTGGGTCAATTCGGAATCGGTCTCGACCCGCTTCGTCATGCGAAAGGTCGGTTTCTCGGTGGCGGCAATCGTGTCGGGGCTTTCCTGCCCGGCGTTGGCCGAGCGGGGGTTCTCGCCCGACTCGGTATCCGGCCGCCAGGGAAGAAATTGAGTCACCGTGGCGCCAGCGACGGCTGACAAGATACAGAGCACAACATACTTGTTCATAACGTGTAAACCTCAGGAATATTCGGCCGCGCTGCCGGTGTAGGGCTACCCGTTAAGATATTCGCTCTTGGAGAAGGAGGCGAGCCCAAGTAACTCGAACGCTGATCAACTCGACCGCGAAAAGGGGCAATCGGCCGGCCATGCGGAGCGAAACGTTTTTTCCCACCGATTCTCCGAGCGGCCAGCTCTTCAGAGAGGCCAGCAGAGCGGGATAAGTAACAGCGCCGTACCGGCGATCAAGACTGTCAGCGGCAACCCGGTCCGGAAATAGTCGAGTGGACGGTATCCGCCTGGTCCCATCACCATCAAGTTGGTCTGGTAGCCGATCGGCGTAATGAAACTGGTCGACGCGGCCAGGGCGATGGCCATCACAAACGGCTCCGGATTGTGTCCTCCCGCGGTCGCGACGGCGATGGCAATCGGTACCATGAGCGCGGCAACGGCCACATTCGTGATCATCTCGGTCAGGATCAGCGTTAACAGATAGATCGCCACGAGGAGCAACTGCCCCTGCTCGGCACCGACTCCCGCGATGAGGCTATTCGCAATCCAGCCGGCCGCTCCGCTCTCGCTCAAAGCGCGTCCCAGACCGATGGCAGCCCCGATCGTCAACAGAACTTGTAAATCGATCGCGCCTCGGGCTGAAGAAATCGGCAAGCACCGCAGGGCCACCATGGCGGTGGCAATGGCCACCGCGATCATCGGCAGCGAGCTACTGGAAAAGCCGAACCCCCAACTCGATCCATTGTGCTGACCTATCCAACTCGCCGTCGACAACATGACGAACAGCAGCGCCAACAGCCCCAACGAAATCCAGATACGATCGTGCCGTCGTGGCAAAGCGTCTTCGACTCCGCTAACCAGATAGAAGTCGCTGCTGTGCCGAAAGTTGTCGATAAACTCCGTGCTGGTTTGCAGCAGCAAGGTGTCGCCCGCTTCGAGACGAATGTTACCGATCTTGTTGGTGACCCGAACTCCGTTGCGATGGACGGCGATCACGGCCGCGTTGTACAGCTGACGAAACTTCGCTTCCTTGACGGTCGTTCCGATCAGTGGCGAAGAGACCGACAACACCGCCTCGGTCAGATGGCGGCGGGCGCGGTCGCCAGGGTCCATCACATAGCTCGAGTCGGCAGCCGGAACCAGACCGGGGATATTCTCCAAATCGACAATCGTACTAACGACCCCTGTAAACACCAGTCGATCGCCAGCATGGATCGTGTGGCGTGGAGTCACCGGGGTAATGATCTCTCCCTCGCGATCGATCTCGATCAAGAACAACCCCGCCAGATTTCGCAGTCCCGCCTGCTCGACCGTCTGATCGACGAGACGACAGCCGGGCTGGACCAACATCTCAAGCAGATATTCGCGTCGCTTCGCGCCCAGGTTCTCGATCAAGTCGAGGCGATTCGGCAGGAGTTTTCGCCCGAATAGTACAAGATAAAGGATGCCGATAATCGCACAGGGCAGCCCCACCTGGCCGATCTCGAAAAATCCCATGCCCGACATGTTCGGCTGGTCGAGCATTAGCCCGTGGACGACCAGATTGGTGCTCGTGCCAATCAGGGTGCAGGTACCCCCGAGAATGGCGAAATAGCTGAGCGGCATCAACACCCGCGACGGAGAAATCCCGACTCGGCGACACCAATCGATAACGGTCGGCACCATGATCGCGACGAGCGGCGTATTGTTCATCAAGGCCGAGAGAGTCACGGTCGGCAGCGCCAACCGCATCAGCGCGTTGCGTTCGGTTCGCGCCGTTCCTAACAGGCGATGGCCAATCATGTCCAGGGCGCCGGTCGCCCGCAGTCCAGCCGCGACGACAAACAACGCCGCGATCATCACGACGGCAGGATTGGCGAAGCCGGTCAGGGCGTCGGCGGGATCGATCACGCCCAACAAGGTCACCGACACCAGGCCACCGAGAAAGACCAGATCGGTCGGCGCAGCGCGGCGTGTCATCAAGGTGATGAACACCCCGATGGTGACACTAACCGCAACAACACCGTCGAAAGTCATGGCCGAACGATCCAACAAGAAGGTTCTGTTGGTTTCCCATTTGAAGCGAGCAAGCTGTCACGCCATCCCATAGGCGATAATTGACGCGTTATCTTAGGACATCCTCCACTCCGAGGCAGCCCCAGCTCCGACGCGCCTCATCTCTACGATAGTTGTAATCGCCCCCAGGCGCGATTCGACGGATCAAGGCGGATCTTTGCTCGACCGAGTTCCGCATTCCAAGCGGACCGAACCTCAGCGAGGTCCCAATCTGGGCCCCAGTATCCCGAATCCGATTCGGTAACGCCCGTCGCGCAGCGGTTGATTCCAGCAGCTCCGGACGCGAATCTCCATTTGCCATCCGGGCGACACTGGCTGACTACCGGCAATCATTCCGGTTCCGCGTCCGTTACGGATCTTCTCGATCAAGGTCCGCTGAGAGTGCATGGTGCTCCGATTCTCGCGAGGACTGAATCCCTGGCCGGTCATTGCCTCAGCCTGCTGGGGTCTCGGACGACTGCTCGATGAAGTCTCACAACTCGTTTTGAATAAAGGTGTTACGCGTTGTCAGGCGGACTCGATGGAGATCTCTTCGAGGCCCGGACGGATCGCTGAGAAAATATCGCCACAGACGAGAAATCTCGCTTCCGTTAAGCTTCCGCAACGTCCGAAAAAACCGTGAAACTGGCCAATTTCCAGGCTAATGCCAGATTTTGTGGCAGGAATTTAATCCACCGAATACAATGGGACTTAGCTTGTCGTAAGCTACCGGAACGGGATCCCGTGCGCGGGGTATAGACATCGCTACCGGAACACGATGTATGGCCCGCGCGGTCATTTCCTTTGAAAGGGAGAAAGACCATGACACGTCACTGGGGAAGTTTGGTTGTTGTAGCATTGCTCGGTTGTTTTTCCGTTCAATGCCCAATGGACGCCGTCGCGGCTGAAGAGGCGAGTTCTCAGGGAACTCGTGCTGCGGCATACGTCAGCGCCGAGGGAGAGCACTATTTCGCGATTGGTCTGCGACCGAATCTTACGCCAACCCGTAAGCCGGCGCACATCACGGTCCTGTTCGACACCTCCGCCAGCCAAGGCGGCCAGTATCGCGAGGTCGCCCTGCAAGGTCTTAGGTCGTTGCTGAGCACTTTGCAACCCGAAGACCGCGTACAACTCACGGCCGTCGATCTCAAGTCGATCCCCATGACTTCGTCGTTTGTGGCTGCCGACAGCGCTGCGATGCAGGCCGCGATCACGAAACTAGAAAATCGGGTTCCGCTCGGTTCCACGGACATGGGCAGCGCCCTGGCCGGTGCCGCGAACAATTACAGCGATCAGCCCACGACACGACGTGCGGTTGTCTACATCGGCGATGGAATGAGCACAGCAAAACTCATTGGTAGCCGTTCGTTCCAGGACATCCTCAACGACTACCGGCAGCAGCAGATCGCGATTTCGAGCTTCGCGGTCGGACCCGCCACCGACAATCAGCTCCTGGCGGTGCTCGCCAATCACACGGGCGGCCGGCTCATTCTCGATCGACAAGAAAACACGCCCATTGCGGTCGGTCAGTTCTTGGCGGACGCGGCCACCGGAACCGTCGTCTGGCCAGCCGATGTCGATTGGTCCTCCCAGCTCGCCAGTGTCTATCCGGCCCAGACGCCTCCGTTGCGTCTCGATCGCGACACCATCGTGCTCGGAACGGGCGACATCAGCAAATCGACCAAGATCGCCATGACCGGCTCCGTCGACGGGGAATCGACGGAACTGAGCTGGAACGTCCCCGCGACCAACAGCGATGACGTTAATGGTTACCTCGTGGCGCTGACGGCGAATGCCGCCAAAGATGGCGGGATGAGCCTGGCCACGGTAGGCGAGGCGGGACTGGAACAGACCCGACTAATGATCGCCGGCGAAGCTCGTTCTCTGGTCCGACTTGGTGAGAACGCCATCGCTTCAAAGAACCAGGAAGCCGCCAGGCGATTCGCGCAGCAGGCCTTGGATCTCGATCCGGCCAGCAGCACCGCTCAAATCGTCGCGGCCGCTTCGGCTATGGAAGCGTCGCCTGACGACGCTGCCTTTCTCGATGCCGCGACCGGCGCTGGCGGAATTTCTAGCCGCGCGGTCGAACGTTCCCGACAAATGGAACAGCTGCTTCGCAGTGATGTAAACGAGGCGATTAACGAAGGCCGTCGCTTGATTAACAGTGATCCGGACTATGTGGTAAGCGAACTTCGCGCGAAGTTGCTGACCATTACCAATGCGGTCGATATTAGCCGGGAAGTCCAGCACGAACTCGAGAGTCGTTTGAAAGACGAGATCACCCGAGCTCGGGTTTTTGCCCAGAGCTTCCACACGAACGCCGCTGCCGAGCAGGAACAAATAGCGATCGCCAACTCCCGTGTGCAACTCGCCCGAAAGATGGAGCGGGAAGAAAAGAAGCGGGAAGTCCTGATGCGTCAATTTGAAGCGCTCATGGACGACGGCCGTTTTCGCGCCGAAGCCTATACGCAAGCCCGCGATCTAGCGAGTCGGGTCCGGACCGAACAACCGGACGTTCCCACGTTCGCGGCAGCGGACGCTTACGCGGTGAACCGTGCGGCCTACGATCAGGTCATGGCCGTGATGGAGGAAAAACGCCGCGGGTTTGTCGATGTGCTTCATCAGAACGAGATCTCCTCCGTGCCTTTTGCCTACGATATCGTCTATCCGCCCCGAGACGTGTGGGAGAGAATCTCGCGTGACCGTGAGCAATATTCTTCGGTCGATCTTTCCAAGCCGGGTAATGCGGAGAAGAAAATTCTAGCCGCACTCGACGAGTCGGTGAATCTGGAAGGTCTCAATGACCAGGACAGCTCCCTGGCTGAAGTCATCGAGTTCTTGGCCGACCGGAATGGAGTCCCCATTACGTTTGATGAGCCAGCCCTCGACGAGCTGGGCATCGGCAGCGATTCTCCGGTGACCGTCAGTTTGGGAGAGGATGTTTCACTTCGCTCGGCGCTGCGAATCATTCTTAGCAAGATCGATCCGGAATTGACCTACATGATTCAGAACGAAGTCTTGACGGTCACGACCAAGGAAAAGGAATCGGAGAACCTGATCACGAAGGTCTATCCGGTTGCCGATCTGGTGCTGCCGATCAAGTTGACCGGGTTCGCTGGTGCCGGCGGATTCAACAATACCGCCGCGACAAGCGGCTACGGTGGCGGGGGCTTCGGCGGCGGTGGCCGCGGTGGTGCCGGCTTCGGTGGCGGCTTCGGCAACTTCAGTGGCGGCGGCGGCGGCGGCCTCGGTGGCGGCGGTGGCCTCGGTGGTCAAGGTGTCAACCTGGGCGGATTTTAATCGCCAAGAAGTTTGTTAAGGATCATGAGTACGTAAGGATAACGAGAACAGAAGAATTATGGACTCTTCTTCCGATCGCGTCGTGCGAGATGCGACGCGAGGCGGAAGGGGAGTTGGAGAATCAGCGATGCGTAAAACTCGTGCTTGGTCTACCCTTCCCTGCCTGGCGGTGGCTGCCCCTGCCCTGATGGGCTTTGCGCTGGCCACGGCGGCGCCTCCCGCGGATCAACAACCGGCCGCGCCCCGACTTTTTGCGGAAGAAGGTCCGGCCGCGGGCGAAGGATCTTCCGCCCAGGTCGATGCCGCCGCGAAGTCTGTCGAACACTCCGACGAGAGTCTGAGCAAGTACGTCAAACGAATTAACGTGAAGTTTGATCCCAAGACGGATTCACTCGAGCAACTTGATGCCAAGTACGACGAGTTCTTCAAGAATCATCTCGTCTATCCTCGTGTCGTCTTCTCCGAGGTTCGCCGTCTGCTAGCCAGGTCACAAGAGGGAAAAGATTCTCCCGCCGAACTGGATCAGATTCTGGCCCTCTTGAACGGCGCCATTCGCAACGGCCAGGTCCAGCCCTGGATGTACGAAGCGATGGGCTTAACCATGCAGCTCAAGGAGATGTCGCAAGACGACATCGAACGCGCGCTCATGTCGGCGGCCGATTTCACCAATGACCCGCGTGCCAAGATCGCCATGGCCGATTACCTGAGTCGGATGGACTTCCAGGACCGCGCCGTCGACCTCTATCGACAAGTCGGCGACGCTCATTCCCTCAACACAGCAACTTTCGAGAAGGTGCTCTCCCTGTCTGAAAACATCCAGGATGGGGAAGCGACCGAATGGGCTGCCCTGGGAATTTTACGTCGGGCCGCGCGGCGCGATGAAATGGAACTCTGGAAGCGAGCCTTCCGAATCGCCAGAACACGACTCGAAACACTCCGCGCCGGCGACGATCAGACGGCGGCGGATCGTTTCGATAAAGAACTGGCCGAAGCGCTTCGTCGCGATCTGATCGTCGTCGTATCCTGGAATGGAGACGCCGATGTCGATCTGATGGTTGAAGAACCGGGTGGAACCACCTGTTCGTTCCGCAACCCTCGCACCGCCGGTGGTGGTGTCATGACCGGAAGCCTGGCCGACACCTTGGAACGCTCCAGTGGAGAAGAGCGGTCGGAAATGTACGTCTGCCCCCAGGGATTCTCCGGCAAGTATCGAGTCATGGTGCGTCACATTTGGGGCCGCATTCCTTCGGGGAAAGTCACCGTCGACGTCTTTGGAAGCCAAGGAAATGATCGCATCGGACATGAGCGTCAGCAATTGGCGCTGGGAGACAAGCCTTCGCTGATTTCCTTCGAGCTGCCCGAAGGTCGCCGCCAGGATTCGCTCGAGCAACACCAGCTCATCAACGACATCAAGACGCAATTCGCCATCAATCAGGTGGCCAGCAATCGCGCCTTGCTGGCTCAACAGATCAGCACCGTGAGTGCCGCCCAGCGGTCGGGCGACGGCTCGCTCTCGCTTGACCGGGATTTGACGCCTGTTCAAGATCCCGCGGCACCCAACTTCGGACAGCGACGATCCACCGGTTTTGCTCCGGTCGTCAGTCTGCTCCCCGAAGGTACCACGATGAGTGTCAACGCGGTTATCTCCGCGAATCGCAAGTATGTCCGCATCACGGCTTTGCCGTTCTTCTCGTCCATTGGAGACGTCACCGAATTCGACATCGGTGTCCCCCCCGAAGACGATGAATTCAACTACGACATTCGAACATTGCGTGTTGATGAAGCGGGTCGACTCGTGACGGGAGAGGGCTGCATCTTGATCGATAGTGACGGAACCGTCATTAACGAAATGCCGCCCTGCACACTGGCCGACAGATTTGACGGCAACATTTAAGAACTCTCTATTTCTAAGAAAATAGCGAGTCAACTTCACGAACAGGCTCGGAGCCTATCGGGTGCCCGAGCCGTGCATGATCCCCTGTTTCTGTAACGGCGATTTAGTGAAGGGGTTTTGTATCGGCTTCGCTAAGAGCTTCTGTCGGCGGCCGTTCGCACCAGGCCCGCTTGCGCGTCGAGCGTGAGATCGGCCGTCCGACCGAGCTTCAACTGTTCCACGGCAATGGCCCCCATCGCGGCATTGTCGGTACAGAGCGAGAGCGGCGGGAAAATTAGCTCGAAGCCATATTGCATCGCCTCGTTGGCGAGTCTCTCTCGCAGGCGCCCATTCGCGGCCACACCGCCGCCCACGCAGAGTGTGTCGAGCCCACACTGTCGCACCGCCAGCGATGCCTTGCCAACCAGACAGTCGACCACCGCCTCCTGAAAACTAGCGGCCAGATCGGCCACGGTCGGCTGGTCCAGCTCAAGGCTCTGAAAGTCCGCTCTCCCCGGCTCGACGATCTGATATCGAACGGCCGTCTTGAGACCGCTGAAGCTGAAATCGAGACGCGTCTCGTCCTTCAGAAAGCTGCGCGGAAAAGCGTATCGCGACGGATCGCCACCCTCGGCGGCCCGCTCGATACTTGGACCGCCGGGATAAGACAGCGAGAGCATGCTGGCCACTTTATCAAAGGCCTCTCCCGCCGCGTCATCGATCGTCCCACCCAAGTGCGTGAAGTCGAGCGGAGTATCACAACGATAGAGACTTGTATGGCCGCCGCTGACAATCAGCCCGACGCAGGGATAGATATCGCGCTTCGCCGCCAATCGACCGGCGTAAATGTGCGCCTGAAGATGATCGACCGCCAGCAGCGGAATGTCGAGCGTCGCGGCCAGTGTCTTGGCGGCAACCAACCCCACCAACAGCGACCCGGCCAGACCGGGCGTATGGGCCACGGCTACGGCATCCAGGTCTTCCAGCCGCACTTCCGCTTCTTGCAAGGCCTGGTCAATAACGGGCAAGATCCGTTCCACATGCGCCCGAGAAGCGATCTCCGGAACAACTCCTCCGAACCGCTCATGCAGGCTAGTCTGCGTGGCCACGACGGAGCTCAATACGTCTCGCGAATCGGTTATCACCGCGGCCGCGGTTTCATCACAGGTCGTTTCCAAGGCCAGTAGATACATCGTTGGCGAATAGGGTTTTTGGCCGGAACCAGACATGAACAACTCAGCCAAGCGACAGATCCGAGGATGGAGCCGACGATTCGTCGAGCGAGAACCGTGCGTCGAGCGGAAACGACCAATTATAGCGACCACTTTCCGCCTCGATCGAGAGCGCTCGCCGGGCGTTCAATTTGCCGCCGCGGCAGCCGCCAGCGCGAGAGCGGCGAGAACGATGAACCCGCCGCAACAGTTCGCCGATGTGAGTCGTCAGACCGAGTCTTTCTCAGCCCCCGCGGCAATCTTCTCGGAGAGATACTGACGTGCTCGTTGCAGTTGTCGATCGACAAAGGGCTCCTGGACCTCGGCCTCGCGATCACTCGAATCGACGTCCTTCTGGCGATCGCCATTGGGCCCAACACGAGCCGGCACAATTTCGTTACGCCGCCGAGTGAGGACAATCCGCCACATCTCCTGTGGAGTCAGCTTGATCTCGTAATCCTCGTTCGGGCGGACACCCCAATCGTCCGACTCCTTCGACTCGGGCAAGCGATGGATGTTTTTGCCACTGGGTCGGTGATAACTGGCCGTGGTGAGCATCAATACGCTCTTGCCATCGCCAAGATTGATCACGTTTTGCACACTTCCTTTTCCCCAAGATCGCTCGCCAATAACGACCGCCCGCTTGTGATCCTGTAAACAGGCGGAAACGATTTCGCTGGCACTGGCGCTGTAGCGATTGATCAAGACCGCGACGGGGATCTCGGAAAACTTACCTTTCCCTGTACCGCGCCACGTCTCGGGCTTGATGTTGCGCCCTTCCGTGCTGACGATGTCGTCTCCCTCTTGAATAAACATGTCACAGATCTCAACGGCCGAAGTCAGCAGTCCTCCCGGATTGAAACGCAAGTCGAGAACCAGCCCTTTGAATTCTCGCTCGTTGAGATCTTCGAGTGCGGCTCGGACTTCGCCGGCGGTCTTCGAGGTAAACGAACTCACTTGGATATAACCGATGCCGTCTTCGGCGCTCAGCATGAAATCCCAGGAGTCGTCTTTCTTACGGCGGGGGCCATGAACGGTGTCCAGCTGAATGACACCTCGCTCAATTTCGAATTCCTCTTTCTTCGATTCACCCGCATGCAGAATGCCGAGTTTGACCGAGGTACCATTCTTGCCCTTGAGTCGTTTAACAACATCATCCAGGGAGAGGCCCTCGGTCGACTGACCGTTGATGTCGAGAATTCGATCCCCGGCGCGAACTCCGGCCTTGTATGCCGGGGTGCCAACGAGTGGGCTGATCACCATTAGCTGTCCTTGGCGAACGGACACGGTAATGCCGATGCCACCGAACTCGCTCTCGACCGATGTCTTGAATTCTTCGACATCATCGGCGGCCACGTATCCACTATGGGCATCCAATCGACTCAGCATGCCCTCGATGGCCGCCTCCATCAATTCGCCGCGATCGACCGGTTCCACATAATTGCGTTCGATCTGGTCGACCGCATCGACGAGGGTCTCAAAGAGTTCGTAATATTCCGCCTGCCGATCGGTTTCAGTCGATTTTTCGTTCTTCGTGGGAGTCGCGTTGCTTTCTGGCTGCTCCTCGGCGTTGACGGCGCTGGCGGCCAACAGAAATTGGCCCCAGACCAGTAGCAACATCGGTATCGGACGTCTCATCAATTCGCTCCCGGACTCGATTTCATGGCTCTCAAACAGCGGTCGGCGACTCTGCATTCAGCCGGCCGAGCAGACTTCGCCCTCACCCCGCGTCCGGATTATACGGGGGCCTCGTAATAGCGGCAACTTAGACCAAAGAGGGATGCGACGGGCTCGATCCTGGCGAGGTCCCGCTCCGGACATTAGCTAGCAATCGATGATTGCCGATACATGAGAGTTCAGCCGCTAAACCGAACGTGGTGTACCCAGGCCGGCGGCACATTGAGGAGCACCGCGTCACGTCGAATTTCATGTTCGGAAAAGAGCCCCCCAAGAATGGTGCTGATCTCTTGCAGGCGTTGACGTTCTCGCTGACGAGAGACCATTCCGCGGAGTGGTCGAACTCCGATGTACTCAAAGAAAGAGAGGGTGCCGCCGGGTCGCAACAAACTCCGCATCGAGTCGAGAAGCTCTCGCACATCGGAAGAGGAAAAATTATTTAGTGGCAGCCCCGACACGATAACGTCGTATTTCGGCTCCGACGGCAACGCCAGCAAACTGTCGTGAATGATCTCGCTCCGCTCGGCGACCGCCTGAAACACCGGTTCGCTCTCAAACCGTTCGTTCAGTCGAGCCACGAACTCGTCATTCAGCTCCACCATATCGAGCCGATCCGCCTGGCCCATGGCGGCCAATATTCGCGAAGTCACCGCGCCAGTGCCGGGACCGACTTCGAGAATCTGTTTCTTTCCGCCCGGTCCATCATCTCGATCCGTCGGCTCGGCGACGAACCGCGACAACGCCGCCGCCAGGCCGGGACTACTGGGTAGAATCGCCCCGGTGGTGTGAAAGGTGCGGCGAAATTCCTTCAGGAACAAACGGTAGTTGGTGAGTCGGCCAGCCATGACGACACTTCTACAGCCGCGTGCCCTCGACGACAAGGTGCGTCCGGCAGCGCATCGCAAGGGGCTTCCTCACTTCCGCCGGCCGAGTGCCCTTAGAAGTCGTACCAGATACCCAGACCCAACTGATGCTCGTAGTTATTGAAGAAACTGAACTGCGGGCTCTTGCCGTTGTAGTAATGGGCTCCCGCACGAAAGATTGGGCCTCCCACACGCCGCCGCCACTGCCAACCCGCCTGGGCCACAAAGTTACCACCGAAATCGACTTCTTCGCGAAGATGAGCGTTGAGTGCGAAGAAGGGAGCCCCTCGAGGCCCGATCGCGCAGGCCGGACTGTAATCGAGTCCGAATTGGAATTCCCAGGGATCGCTTCCCCCATCGCTGTAGAAGGCCCATCCCGCTTCGCCGTAGATGCGGACGTCGTCGGTGAGATAGTACGAATGGCCCCAGACAATTACATCACGAGCAAAGTTGATGCGCGTGACATCGTTATCTTCGAGGAATTCATCCCCGAGGTGAGAACTCAGATGGTAATACGCGATCTTGGTCTGATAGCGGCCGATGCCGAAGGTAAAAGGAACCCCGGCACGAAAGTCCGTCGAAACGACGTCGAGCTCCTTATCGAGATCCTGCCGCAAGAAGGCCGCGGCTTCGAAGTCGACCTGAAAGCCTTGGACCATGGCCGGCCCTTTAGTCCCGTTGCGGAGTAGGCCGATACGGCCGCCGATCGAGTTGTCGACCAACCAACCTTCGTCTTTTTCGTTGAACCACTGGCTCGCCATCCGGGGCTCGTTCGCGCCGGCCAGGTAAGAATGGTAGATCAGTCCTTCGGGAAGAATCTGCCACGACCGAGGACGATTCGTATTCGGCAGACACTCGAGGCAGCCATATCGCCGCTGGGCGTTAAGTTCATTCTGGTAGGCATCCCACGGATCGTTCCACTCGCCTTCGTTCAATTCTCTCCATTCGCTATCGGACTCGATGATGACGCCTTCACGGATTTCATCGCCCATCACTTCATTGGGCAGGATTTCTCCTCGGACGCCCTCCCCGTCAATCATGGCATCCAGATCGATGAACTCCGCCGGAGCGACCTTCGCCGAACGCTCCTCCGCCGCGGCCGCCTCTTCGTCGAGCCGCTCGGCATCTAGGCGTTCCGGCTCCGAGAGCTCTGCCTGCGCTGTCAGCGCGCAGGTAAACCCCGCGGCAACCACCAGGAAAGTTCCCAGGCGAGCGAGAAAGGTCGAGTTGCAAATCGAGACGTGGAACATTCTTGGCGCGATCGGGGAAGTAGACGGGCGGCATAGTGTAGCGACCGGCACTCTCTCCGCACAGTCGAAAAACCGACAAACAATCACCGTTTCGGCGGAATAGTAGCGACCTTCTCCCCCATCGGCGGTGCGATGCGCCACACTCGGCGCCCCGTCGACACGCTAGCAGTTCCCCGTAGAATGTGGGACTGCGTCGCGTGCTATCACTTGCTATCACAGATATTCACCACACTACGTTTACCTCCAGAAGAGATTCGAGCTGCGGTCATGTACTTGCTTGAGTTCAGTATGTCTCCGCTCAACAAGGGCGAGAGCGTCAGCGCGTATGTTGCCCGCAGTTTGGAGATCATCGATCAGAGCGGTCTGTCCTACGAACTTCACGCGATGGGCACGATCGTGGAAGGCGAGCTGCACGAGCTTCTGGAGCTGCTCGACAAGTGCTTCGCCGCCATGAGTGAGGACTGCGACCGTATCACCTGCACCGCCAAGTTCGATTACCGACGTGGTGCCCAAGGCCGACTCGAATCGAAAGTCGCGAGCGTCGAGGAACGACTCGGCCGCTCGCTGAAGAAAGGAACCCCCCAAACATGAGCACCACGGACAACCCCGACTTGGAAGTCATCGGGCCGATCTTGGGACGCGTCCCCAGCGGTATCTTTATTCTGACGATTCGCCACGAAGAGCAAGAAACCGGGATGCTCGCCAGCTGGGTGATGCAGGCCGGATTCGATCCTCCGGCGGTCACGGTGGCAGTCAAGAAAGACCGTTACGTCGCTCCGTGGCTGGAAGCCGGCGCGGCTTTCGCTCTGAACCTGGTCTCCGAAGAAGGCAAGTCGCTGCTGGGCCACTTCGGCCGTGGATTTGAGCCGGGCCAACCCGCATTCGAGGGTCTGACAATCGATCGTGACGATCGAGACCTGCCACTTCTCAGAGATGGAACCGTGGGACAGTTGATCTGCCAATCGGTCGGCCATGTCGACTCGGGCGACCACCGCATCTTTATGGCCCATGTTATCGGCGGAGCAGGACAAAGTGACGGCACGCCGATGGTCCACATTCGCAAGAGTGGTACGCACTACTAGAACATCCGACCGCCAGTAAAGCCGCGGCGGGGTCCCTCCGTTCGCGTGTCGCGCCTACTTATGCGGTAACGCGGGACTGAGATCTTGTTACGCGGAAACGCGGGCCTGAGATAGCGCCGCGATTTCCAACGAGACCAGACAGCGAATCACGGGATCGCAACTGGCCAGTCGTCGGAGCGGATCCTTGGCGAGCATCTCCGGTAACAAGTTGGCCAGACTTTCCGGAATGGTCGGATCGATATCGCGCAGGTCACCCGGCAACGTCTCTCGGTGCATCCGCGCGAGCTGAGCGTCGTCCGTGGATGCATACGGATGCACTCCCGCCAGCATCTCGTGCATCATCAGCCCGAGGCTATAGACATCACTGGCCGTCGTGATGGGACCGCCGCACGACAGTCGTTCCGGCGCAAGATACTTGAGGGTGCCGATCAGGCATGGCGAAATCTGGCTCGAATCGGCATGTCGGATCTGAGCAACGGACGTGGCCGCGCTCGACGCCTCAGCGCGAGCGAGAGGTTGCACAAATCCCAGGTCGAGCAAGGTGACATGGCCGTCGTCGGCCACCAGCAGATTCGACGGCTTGATGTCCCCATGCAGCCAGCCCTCGCTGTGCAAATATGCCAGCGCCTGCGCCGCCTGACGCACGATCCAGCAGGCTTGATCCCACTCGAACCGACCAATGGCCGACAGCCGTTCTTCGAGGGTCGTACCGTCGACGCGCGGCATCACCAGATACATGGCATCGGGAGTCGTTCCCGCATCGACCACCGGCACCAGGTGTCGGTGGCAAACTTTTCCGCCTACGCAAACTTCGCGGCGAAACATGGCCACCGCCCGGGCATCGCCGGTCAGGTCGGCAGACAGGATCTTGGCGATGTACTCGCCGGGTGCGTCGTGATCTTGGGAAGCCGGACAGGCCTCAAATACCTTCGCCCGCGGGCTTACGCTCAGAGGCCTCACAAGCCGCCAGTCTCCGACAGTCGTCCGCACCGGCGAGGAGGTTGCCCGTGCGTTGCCGGACGTCATAGCTACCGTAGGGGAGCGGTTCATGCTCGGAGAAGGCCTGCGAGAGGAGCGGAGGGCGACCCGACTGGCCGCGACGGGGAAGGGGATCGCTATTGATTGCATCGGTTATGAAGGGGAGCCAAGTTGAATCGAGCTGATCCGCTCAGCGGCCACTTTCCCCTCTTCACCCCTGTGAAATAGGTATCACGTACTTGCCCGGTCTATTTAGGCGTCTTAGAATCGAAGTTTGCCAAATCTTAACTTTCCCGCCCCAGCTTGGAGGATTTTCTGGATGAGACACCTGACCGCATCGATTCTGTCGTTGGCGTTTTGCATTGCGTTCGTTAGCTGCAATCAAGGTTCCGGCGGCGGGGCGGGCGAAGGTTCGAGCGACGAACCGACCGTGGCTTTTGTGACCAACCAAATCGCGGAATTCTGGAACATTGCCAAGGTCGGCTGTGAAGATGCCCAAAAAGACCTCGGTATCAAAGTGGAAGTACGCATGCCTCCAGAAGCCAACGTCGTCGAGCAAAAACGAATCGTCGAAGATCTAATCAACAAAGGGGTCAAGGGCATTGCCATCAGTCCTCTCGACGCTGACAACCAGCAAGCTTGGATCAACGAACTCGCTGCCAAGGTCCCGCTTATCACGCACGACTCCGATGCGCCTGGAACCGACCGTCTCCTCTACATCGGTATGGATAATTATCGTGCCGGCAGAATGTGTGGCGAGTTGGTGAAGCAAGCTCTACCCGATGGCGGAAACGTCGTACTCTTCATCGGGCGTTTGGAACAGGACAACTCCAAGTATCGGCGTCAGGGGGTCATCGACGAACTGCTCGATCGCTCGGAGGACAAGACCCGATCCGATCCAGTCGTGGGCAAGATCGAAGGCGAAAAGTATACGATTCTCGCCACGATTACGGATCAAGGAAAACCGGACCAGGCTCAGAACAAGGCGGAAGATGCGATCACTTCGCGTCCTGAAATGGATGCCATGGTCGGTCTCTTTGAATACAATCCTCCGGCCTGCATTCAGGCCCTCAAGCAGGCTGACAAGTTAGGCAAGATCAAGCTCATTGGCTTCGACGAAAACGAAGCCACGTTGCAGGGCATCAAAGACGGTTACGTTGAGGGGACGGTCGTTCAGGACCCGTATCAATATGGCTACAAGTCCGTCGAAGTGCTGAAGAAGATCATCGAAGGGGACAAGTCTGCGATTCCCGAGAGCAAGTACATCGATGTTCCGCCACGGCAAGTCACCAAAGAAAACGTGGACGAATTCTGGACAACTCTGAACATGCAGATGGGCAAATAGCCCCGTACTTGCAGGCGGAAATTTTGGGCGAGATGAACGACGATCAGGCTCCGTTGCTGGAAGTACGCAACGTCAGCAAGCAGTTTCCAGGTGTCCTGGCACTTTCTCAGGTGTCGATGCGCCTCGATCGAGGGGAAGTGCTTGCCGTCATCGGCGAGAACGGTGCCGGCAAGAGCACGCTGATGAAGATTCTGGCCGGAGTCCAGGAGCCGGACAGTGGCGAGATCCTCGTCGACGGCAACCCGATCGAGTTTCGCTCTGTCAGTGCCGCTTTGGACGCCGGTGTCGTCCTCATCCACCAGGAACTCAATCTAGCCGACAATCTCGACGTTGGAGCCAATATATTTCTTGGGCGTGAACCGCGCATGCTGGGCGTGATCGACAAGCGAAAGGTTCGCCAAGAAGCGAAAACCTACTTGGACATGATCGGTCTGCCGATCCCTCCCGATACGCTCGTCAGCTCGCTGCCAATCGGCAAACAGCAGATGGTGGAAATCGCCAAGGCTTTGTCGACGCAGGCTCGCGTCCTGATCATGGATGAACCGACTTCGAGTCTATCGATCCACGAGACCGAAGCCCTCTTCGAGGTCATTCGAGAACTCCAATCGCGCGGTGTCGGCATCATCTATATCTCACATCGCCTGGGCGAAGTAAAAGAGCTGGCCGACCGGGTCACCGTATTGCGTGACGGCGAAAACGCTGGCGAGCTGGGCCGTGACGAGATCACGCATGACGAAATGGTGGTCCGCATGGTCGGCCGAGAAATCTCGCAGTTCTATGCCAGAGAGCAACATACTCCAGGAGACGTGGCCCTCGAAGTGAAGGATCTCGTGACTCCCGCCTGGCCTCATCATCGACTGAACTTTCAGATCCGCAGTGGTGAGATTGTCGGCGTCGCGGGTCTCGTCGGTGCCGGACGCACCGAAATGCTGCAAGTTCTGTTTGGCGTCGACCAGGCGGTTCAAGGCGAGATTCTGGTCGGCGGAAAAAAGATCCAATTTAACAGTCCGCGTCAGGCGATCGGCGCGGGGCTGGCGCTGGTACCTGAAGACCGAAAACAGCACGGACTCGTCACCGAAATGACGGTACGAGAGAACATCTCCCTGGCGGGTCTGGGTCGCCACAGTTCGTCCCTGGGACTTGTGAATCGCGGGCGAGAACAACAAGACACAGAAACGATGGTGGAACAGCTGCGAATTCGCACGCCGGGCCACGAGCAAATCTGCCAATACCTTTCCGGAGGAAATCAGCAGAAGGTGGTGATCGGAAAGTGGCTCTCGCTCGAGCCGCGAATTCTGCTCATGGACGAGCCAACTCGTGGAATCGATATCGGAGCCAAAGAGGAAATCTACAAGCTGATGGAATCCTTGGCCAGCGAAGGCGTCGCCATTCTTTTTGTCTCGAGTGAGATGGAAGAAGTCATCGGCATGAGCGATCGCACGATTGTGATGCACGAGGGCGGAATCACGGGTGAACTGTCACGCGAGGAGCTGACCGAGGAGTCCATCATGCAACTGGCAACAGGCACGAACGTCAACTGAGCAGGATTTATGGAAGCATCACGTATCACCAAGACCTTTGAACGATTTGGCATCAATGCTCGAATCCTGGGAATCCTGGCCCTCCTGCTGGTTCTATGGGGATTTCTGGCTATCTATGCCGGGCCGAAGTTCTACGGCTTTAACAATATCGAGAATCTCCTCAAGCGAACGGCGCTGATCGGAATCTTGGGCATCGGTGTCTCATTCGTGATCATCACGAGTGGAATTGATCTCTCCATCGGTTCCCTCGTCTGCCTGATGGCGTGCCTGCTATCGGTGTTTCTTCATGTCGATTACAAGTCTCCCACGCTGGAGTCCGTCATTGAGGTGCGCGCGGAGCAAAAGCAACTCCTGCTTCCCGAAGAGAGCTCTCACTACGCCCAAGGGGACCGCTTGCGATTCTACGGGGGCAACTACGCGCGCAACGCCATGCGGACCGTCGTCTCGGTCGAGGAAAAGACCACCGACAACGGGCAAAGCGTCTCGGCCATCACTGTCGACGAGCCCTTCAGCCGCGATGACAAGAAGGGGAGCGTTGTTCGAGTTCATCAAGTGGAGAAGGTCGAGCAGCCATCCGCCGATGGAGAAAAGCAACTCGTCGTTGTTCTGCCAGGCGACCACGGCTACCTCCGGCACCGCGATCGCATCGACTTCCTCAAGCCCGCGGCAGACACAAACAGCCGCAACGATCACGACGACCTGCTCACCAATGCGGAAATCGTGGCAGCGGAAGTCCAAGACGGAAAGACGAGGGTCACACTCGATAGCGATTCGACGAAGCTATCGAGCGACTGGGTCGCCGTGCTCAAGCCTCGACACCAGAGGATGTCAATTGCCATGGCGCTGGGACTCCTGTTTGCCATCGCTCTGCTGCTTGGTCTCGCGCACGGGCTGCTGGTCACCAAGTTGTCCCTGCCGCCGTTCGTGGTCACTCTCTGCGGCCTGCTTATCTATCGCGGTATGTCTCGCTCCCTGATGAACGATCAGCCAGGGGGCTTTGGCAATGAGTACGAGACCTTCCAACAACTCGGCGCCGGCAAGTGGACCTTCTGGGAATCGGCCACAACCGACGCTTCGTTTGGATTACCCTACCCGTTTCTGGTTCTGGTTCTCGTCGGTATTGCCGCCTCGATCCTTCTCAATCGAACGATCTGGGGGCGATACCTGCTGGCACTCGGGCGCAACGAAGAAGCAGCTCGGTATTCCGGCATCAATACGTCGCGGATGATTATGCTGGCCTACATCATCGGAGTATTCGCCTCGACCGTGGGAGGTATCCTGTTCGCGCTTCACTCGAACTCTATCTCGCCATCAAGCTTCGGAGCCTGGTTCGAACTCTATGCTATCGCCGCGGCGGTACTGGGCGGTTGTTCGCTACGCGGCGGCGAAGGAAGCATATTCGGGGTCATTGTCGGAGCCGCTTTGATGCAGACCCTTTCGAATCTCATCTCACTTCTCGACATCCCCGGTTTCGACGCCGACCAGATTGAATTGGCCGTGATTGGGGCGGTCATTCTGATCGGGGTTAGTATCGACGAAATCGTCCGCCGCATTGTCGCCGCGCGGCGAGCGCGCGCCGTGAAAGAGGCGACCGCTGCCGCCGCGGAGAAACAACCCTAGCTCCCGATATACCGAGCGTGGACCGAGCGGGCTTCGGCGATATCGTCCGTGCCCCCCACGATCGTCCGGCCGTCGGAGAAGACGGTGATCCGGTAGTCGTCAACCGCCAACCGCAATAGGAACGGGTTGCGAGTCACCTCGCCGACTCCCGCCAGCTTGGTGGCCAACGCCTCCAGAGAAACGCCCTCGCCGGTCGAGCCAAGCTGCACGGAATTGCGGCCGCACAGAATCGCCGTGTGGCTTCCCCGCTCGCCGCTGAGCCAGGGATAGTTCTCGCGCTGGCTGATCGATCTCTCTTCGCCCGGCGTGAGCGATTCAAGTTGAATCTGCCGCACACGATTCTCCCACAGGTCGATCACCGTCAACGTCCGGCTGACCGCCTGGCGATTGCCGCTGAGAATCTTGAGCGCCTCGGTGGCCTGAATCGAAGCCACCACGTTGACGATTCCGCCCAAAATACCCGCCGTGTCGCAGGTCGGCGACGTGCCAGGAGGTGGCGGTTCCGACATGATCGAACGCAAACAGGGAGTCTCGCCCGGCAGAATGGTCATCGACTGACCTTCGGCGCCGATGCAACCGCCGTAGACCCAGGGAATGCCAAGCTTGTCCGATGCTTCATTGAGCAGCAGTCGCGTCTCGAAGTTGTCGGTGCCGTCGATCAACACATCCATGCCCTCGGCCAACGACAACACATTCGTGTGATCGACATCGGCCACCACCGGCTCGATTTCGATCTGCGAATTGATCTTTCGCAACTTCTCGGCCGCGGCGATCGCCTTGGGAAGTCCCGCCGCCACGTCGGCCTCGTCGTAAAGAACCTGCCGCTGCAAGTTGTTCAGCTCCAGAAAGTCACGATCGACAATCCGCAACAGACCGACGCCCGCCCGGGCCAGGGTGTTCGCCAGCACCGAGCCAAGCGCTCCACAACCGCAAATCAGCGCGCGACCCGAGGCGATTTTTCGCTGTCCCGCTTCGCCCAGCGGAGTGTAGCGCATCTGGCGAACGTAGCGGTCGAGGTCTTGTGGGGTGGTTTCGTTGTCTGCCATGTCTCGTCTCAGTTCCAGGTCGCGACGGACCGATCGAAGTGATAGTTGTTGCTAATCGGCCAAGTCTTATACGAGATAGCCGGCGAAATCGCCATACGGGGCCAAGGCTCCCTGCAGTTTGTCACAAGCCCCGCGGGCTTCCATTACGTTTTGGAACGTCACCTCCGCCGGACCGGCGGCCAAGACCGGCACCTCGCGATCGGTCGACGTGGCCCCCACCTCGGCAGCGGAGCCCTCGCAGAGCACCAGATCAGCCCACTGAGCCACCGCATGGTCGCCGCCGGCGCTGATTCGCTCGGCGAACAGGAGATTGGAAACCGACTGACGAACGCCTTGCGTGACCGGCGCAGCGGAAGCCAGGACCACCATTGCTACGGCCGGCCAGCGGCCCAGTCGGCGGAGCCGTTCTTGTAACTCCAGCTCGCCGCATCCAACGTCAGAAATCGTGGCGATCAGCAGCACGCCCTGCCGACTGGCCGCCGCGCAGATCGCGTCACCGGGCTCCTCCACCAACATCGCGGCATGGGCATCGCGCCAGGCGCGGAGCGAATCGGCATCCAGAGTGTCTTCTTCGGTCGACTTCATCAAGCCGACACTTCGCAGTCGCCCGCCCCGGACAACCCACCGACGGCCGGCGAGAAACAGATCGCGTTCGCGAGCACCCAACGGTCGCAATCCCAAGCTTCGTTTCACCTCGCCAAGCACCTCTCCGTCGGCGCCCCTGACTTCCACAGTCACCTCGTAGAGCATCGGTAGCTCCGGTGTCCAGGGGCAAGGGTCGGGCAGTGTCGCCGCGGCCAATGGAGAGGCTCCCTCTCCAAGACTTACCAGCGGAACATCGAATGTCAGCGTATGAGAAAATTCGCAGGCCGGGCCGCGAACGACGCCCCGGAGCTGCACATCTTGCAGCTCCCGGCCCCGTGCACGGACGTAGATCTTGGCTACCGAATCCGACATCTCCCCGTAGAAGACATCGATCTGGTTCGACAACGTGTCTGTGGAAACTGCTGCCATGTCGGCCACCCGCGGCGGTCCTTCCTGCTGGTCTCGATTAAGCGGTCTGCTCCGCCTCTTCCTCTTCTTCGTCCTGCATCTCGGCCAAGGCGTCGGCAAGGTACTTGCCGGTAATCGAGCCTTTCTCGCGAGAGACGATTTCCGGCGTTCCGGAAGCCACGACTCGGCCACCTTTTTCGGCGGCGCCGGGCCCCAGGTCAATGATATAGTCGGCCGCCCGCATCATCTGCAGGTTGTGCTCGACGACGATCAGCGAGTGGCCCACTGAAATCAAAGCATCGAAGCAGTCGAGCAGTTGCACGACGTCGGAGTAGTGCAACCCCGTGGTCGGTTCATCGAGAATGAACAGGGTCCGCCCCCGTTTGGTGCTCGATATGTACGTCGCCAGTTTGAGTCGTTGGGCCTCTCCGCCAGAAAGAGTATTGGCAGGCTGTCCCAGCCGAATGTACTCCAGCCCGACGTCGATCAGCCGCTTCAATCGCGCTTGTACCTTGGGGCGACCGCGAAAGAACGTGAACGCCTCGCGAATCGTCATCTCCAGAATGTCGGCAATGCTGCGGCCGCGATACTTGACCTCCAATATCTCTGGCCGATAGCGCCGCCCGTTGCACTGAGGGCAGGTCATGTAGACGTCGGCCAGGAACTGCATGTCGATCTCAATCGAGCCATCGCCTTTACACGTGTTGCAGCGACCACCGTCGACGTTGAAGCTGAAGTGCCCCGCCGTGAAGTTGTTCGTACGGGCTTCAATGGTATCGGCCAACACGGCCCGGATTTCGTCAAATGCCTTGATATAGGTCACCGGATTGCTGCGCGGCGAGCGGCCGATCGGCGACTGGTCGATCAACATGCAATCGTCAATTTGGCCGTCGCCAAACACATCGTCATAGTCGAGCGGCTGCGGCGCGTCTTTGCCAAGTCGGCGACAGATGGCCGGGTAAAGGGTCTGCTCGACGAGGGTGCTCTTCCCCGCTCCGCTGACGCCCGTCACCATGCAGAGCATGCCGAGGGGGAACTCAACCGTGATGTTCTGCAGATTGTGCCCCCGAGCGCCGGCTAAACGCATCCAACCATGCTCCGGATCGCGACGCAGGGAGGAACCGCCCACCCCTCGCCGGCCTGCCAGATAGTCGCCCGTTAAGCTGTCGGGATCTTCCAGGATTTCTTCAGGAGTTCCTTGAAAGACAATCTCGCCACCATTCTGGCCCGCCCCCGGCCCCACCTCGACGAGCTGATCGGCGGCTTGAATCAGAGCTTCTTCATGCTCCACGACAACCACGGAGTTCCCACGGTCACGCAGATCCTCGATCGCGGCCACCAGTTGACCAACATCGCGGGGATGCAACCCGACCGACGGTTCATCCAAGACGTAGAGGATGTTGACCAGGCTCGACCCGAGTGCCGTGGTCAGCGTCACCCGTTGCGACTCCCCATCCGAGAGCGTGCGGATCGTGCGGTCGAGTGTCAGGTAGCCCAGTCCGACCAGCTGCAAATAGCGGAGCCGAGAAGTCACTTCTTGAAGCATCATGCGACCAATTCGCTGCTCCGCTTCTTCGAGTTTCATTTCGCCCAAGGTAGCCAGCGCTTCGTCGATTTTGAGTGCCGATATCTCGGCTATGTTGGCCCCGCCAACCTGTGCCGCCAGCGCCTCGGGGCGAAGGCGCGTCCCGCCACAATCTCCACAGATGCGATAGCTCCGCCAGCGGCTCAGAAAGACCCTCAGGTGCATCTTGTACTTGCGACGCTCCAGCCAGTCGAAGAAACCCTCCAAACCGCCGAAATCACGCTCCGGCACGCCTTCGCGAATCAGTCGCACCTGCTCGTCCGTCAATTCCTCATACGGAACATCAACCGGCAGGTCGTAGTCGTCGGCCAACGCCAACAGCTCTTCCAACTCGTGGGCGTAAGCAGGCGTGTTCCAGGGAGCCACCGCCCCATTGCGCAGGGTCTTCGACCGATCGGGCACCACCCGATCCATATCGATATCGATGATGTTGCCAAAACCTTCGCAGGTCGGACAGGCGCCAAGCGGGCTGTTAAAGCTATACAGCCGTGGCTCAGGCGTCGGGTACTCGATATCGCAGGTGTCGCAGTTCAGACCGGTGCTCAACCCGATGCGTTGCCAAGGCCGGGAGTCGATTTGGCACGACTGGCCTGCTTTCCAACTCCCTTCGGCGGCTTCTAGATCGGTATCCTCGACAAAGACAAAGCACCGCCCTTCCCCTTGATCAAACGCGGTCTCCAGCGAGTCGCAGACTCGCGGGGAGTCCGATTCCTCGACACGCAGACGATCAACAACCACATAGACCGGCTTGTCGGTTTCACTCGGCCGGAGCGGTGTCTCGCCCAGATGAACGGTCTTGTCCTCGACAATGGCTCGGACAAAACCCGCTTCCTGCAGACGCGCTGCGAGATCGTCGTAGTGCCCGTCAGTCTTCTCTTGTACGGCCGACTCGCTCGAATCGTCCTCGCCGGAACTCTCCTCGGCATCGTCTTGAGATGCCGCAGCGATGGGTTCGACGGCAAACCCAATCAGGTAGCGGGTTCCGACCGGTAGCTGTCCCAGTCGCTCCGCCACACTTTCTGGCGAATCTCGCAGCACCTGCTGGCCGCACCCGCTGCAGATCACCTTCCCCACTTTGGCATAGAGGAGCCGCAAGTAGTCGGCGATCTCGGTGGCGGTGCCCACGGTCGCGCGACTCGAAGCCCGAGTACTCTTGCGGGTGACGGCGACTGCCGGAGGGATGCCCTCGATCCGCTCGGCGGCCGGTTTTTCCAGGCGTTCCAAGAATTGGCGAGTATACGGAGAGAAACTCTCGATATAGCGGCGTTGCCCCTCGGCGTAGAGCGTATCGACCGCCAGGCTCGTCTTGCCGCTGCCGGAGAGCCCACAGAACACGACCAATTTTCGATGCGGCAAATCGAGATCGACGTGCTTGAGGTTATGCACTTCGACGCCACGCAAGCTGATCATCCGGTCGGTCAAGGCCTTACGACTCCCTGCAAGCAATATTTGCAATATTCCAACCCGTTATGATATCGCGCCGCGGTCAAGAGAGCCAGTCTCGAAAAACGGCCGTGACACTCCCCAGCGAAGCCCTCACGGTGCCATTGACGGCGGTGATAACGCCCGCTCGGCTAGCCGCCTTTGCAGTTAGTCTCCCTGTTACGGCTAGTCACGCACTGCTGTTGTTCACCCATTGCTGTTGGTCACCCAGTCTCAATCGGGCATGATGATCGCATCATGGATGAAGCCAACAAACACAAGCACCGCGTTCTCTCCTTGCGCGATCGTCGGGGCACTTTGCAGGGTCGCCGGGTGACGCTGATGGGACTCGGTCGCCATGGCGGGGGAGTCGCCGCGGCACGGTTTCTGGTTGAGTCGGGAGCCGAGCTCACCGTGACCGACACGGCGGATCGCGACTCGCTGGCAGAGTCCCTTGATCGACTGGCCGATCTACCGCTGAAACGACTGCGACTCGGAGGTCACGACGAATCCGATTTTCGCGCCGCCGATTTGCTGGTCGTCAATCCGGCAGTGCGACCGGAGAATCGCTTCGTCCAACTGGCGCGTCAGTCGGCCACCGTCATCACCTCCGAGATCGAACTGTTCCTCGACCGCTGCCCGGGTAAGATCGTCGGCGTCTCGGGCACCAATGGCAAATCGACCACCGCCGCCATGATCGCCGCCATTCTCCAAGAAAACGGCCTACACACACTGCTCGGTGGCAATATTGAGCAGAGCCTGCTCCCACAACTCGAAAGCATCACCGCACAGACCTGGTGTGTGCTGGAGTTGAGCAGCTTCCAACTACACTGGCTCAGCGAGTCAGCCCGCCGACCCGACATCGCGGTGATTACCAATTGCCAACAGAACCACTTGGACTGGCACGGTTCTCTGGAAGCGTATCGAGAAGCCAAGCTCCGCATCTTGGGCCGAGACGAACAGCACGGTCCCCTCCACAAACATTCGCCATCTTCCTCGGAATCTCGGCCCCGGCTTGTCGACCCTCATGGAATTGTCAGCACGCCGACGCACGATCTACAGGACACGATCGGCGACCTGCCGCCGCTGCTCGTGCCCGGATTGCACAACCAACAGAACGCTGCGGTGGCCGCCCTTGTCGGCGAAATAATTGGCTGTCGTCGGCAGGCAATCCAAGCCGGACTGGCCGGCTTTGGCGGCCTCCCGCATCGCCTGGAACGTGTTGGGCAAGTCGCCGGCCGCGGTTTCATCAACGACTCCCAAGCCACCACGCCTGGCTCCACGATCGCCGCTCTGGAAACGCTCGGGCCTGCTGTCTGGCTACTGGCCGGGGGTTCCGACAAGGGTGCCGATCTCACCGAACTGGCATCCGCGATTGCCCGGCAGTCGCGGGGGGCGGGTTTCTTCGGTGAACTCGGCCCGCAGCTCCACGATTTGGTTCTCAAGCAGAACCCGCACTTCTCGGCCCATCTCTGTGACCGTCTTATCGAGGCTTTCAATTGGTGCGTGCGGCAATCTCACCCGGGTGAGACAGTTCTGCTCTCGCCCGCCTGCGCGAGCCTCGATCAGTATCGCGACTACGCGGCCCGCGGGGCCGACTTTCGACATCGTGTCGACAGCCTGCGAGCGAACGATTGTGGGAAGAACAACGCGGCTGCCAACCGCCTGGCCAACACGATATAATTGACCACGTGGCAAAGAATAAGCGAGCACGAAACCCGTTTTACTTCCTGCTGGTACCGGTCGGGGTGGCGTTTGTCGTCACGTCGTTCGCCTTCGGCATGATGGCCTATCAACAGTCGCGCCCGGGGGCTCTGCCCCTGGAGGGCGAGGTCGGCGTGATGCCGCTGTTGGATCGACATGGGCTGACCATATTAGGAGTGGAAGTTGCCTTGATCGCGGTCTTTAGTTGCGGAGCCATTGCCACGGATGAATACTGGCAGCGGCGCGAGGCCAAGCAGAAAGAGGCTCAACCGGCCTCGACGTCGCCCGGTTCCGCGGCTCGTCCTCAACCTTCCGCCGAATCGGCCCCGACCCCGGAAGCAGAGGAACAGCTCGCCGCGTCACCTACTGCCGACACCCGTCAATCGAGTTAAACACGTTATTCGAGCGGAGAAACGAACGATGAAGGTCAATCACGTAACCGACGTGGCCGGTACCCAGGTCGATATGCCGGGCGCGGCCGACTGTGAAATCCGCTGGCTGGTCGGTAAAGATGACGGAGCACCCAACTTCGCCATGCGTCAATTCGATGTTTCGCCGGGCGGACATACACCCCGACACAGTCACCCCTACGAACACGAAATCTATGTTCTCGAGGGTGAAGGGGAGGTCATCGAGGGCGAGACACCTCGGCAGCTCAAACAGGGTGACTTCATTTATGTCGCTCCCGACGAAGTCCATCAGTTTCGCAACACCGGCTCCGCGACCATGAAGTTCCTCTGCATGGTGCCCCATGTGCCGGAAGGAACCCCGGTCAAAGTCGTGCCCGACGTCTGCTAAGCGGGCATGCTATCTGCGACAGGGCTTTCGCGTCCCACTCCGCGGAAGCCTTTACAAGAACCGAGACGAACGCCCATTCCACTCCGCGTGCTGCCGGGACCTTCATGCCTTCGCTGGTTGCCACTCAAATCGAAGCGCTCCGCGAAGAAATTCGCCATCACGATCGGCTCTATTATGTCGACGCGGCACCCGAGTTAACCGATCTGGAGTACGACAAGCTCCTCTCCCGGCTTCAAGAGTTGGAGGCGGAGCATCCGGAACTGATCACGCCCGACAGCCCGACGCAGCGCGTCGGCGGGGAGCCGGTTGATCACTTGCAGACGGTGGCCCACCGCCTGCCGATGTTGTCGATCGAGAACTCCTACAGCGTCGAAGAGCTCCGTAAGTACCACGAACGTATCGTCAAGCTGCTGCCCGATGAGCCGATCGAATGGGTTGTCGAGTTGAAGATCGATGGCGTGGCCGCCTCGGTTCGTTACGAAGATGGCGTGCTGGTCCAGGCTCTGACCCGCGGCAATGGCACCTCGGGCGATGACATCACCCACACTATTCGCACGGTGGTCGATGTGCCGTTGCGTCTGCTCGGCGAAGAAGTGCCACCGGTGCTGGAGGTTCGCGGCGAGGTCTACATGACCAACTCCCGTCTCGTCGAACTCAACGAACAACGTCAGCAGGCGGAGGAGGCTCCCTACGCCAACACCCGCAATCTGGCCGCCGCGTCGATCAAACTGCTCGACCCCCGCGAGGCCGCCGAGCGAAAGCTGCACATGTTCTGCCACGGAACGGGCGAAGTCGACGGTATTCGCTCCGATAATTATCTCGATTTTCTCGACGAGTTGGCCGGCTATGGTCTGCGACCGACACCGAGCGTCGCCCGCTTCGCCAGCTTCGAAGCGGCGCTCGAACATTGCGAAGAACTGATCGAGAGCCTGCACGAACTCGACTTCGAGATCGACGGCCTGGTCCTCAAGGTCAACAACTTCGATCAACGGGCGCGGCTCGGCAACACCTCCAAGAGTCCCCGCTGGCTGATCGCCTACAAGTTCGAGAAGTATGAAGCGGTGACGCGGCTCAATCAGATCCGCGTCCAGGTCGGCAAGACCGGAGCGATCACGCCGGTGGCCGATCTGGAGCCGGTCGAACTGGCCGGCACCGTCGTCAGCCGCGCCAGCCTGCATAATGCCGAAGAAATTGAGCGTAAAGACGTGCGTGTGGGCGATGTCGTCGTGGTGGAGAAGGCGGGCAAGATCATCCCCCACATCGTCCGCGTGGAGAAGCACGAGCGAAAAGGGAGGCTGCCAAAATTCGCCTTTCCGACCGAGTGCCCCGAGTGCGGCGGCCGGGTGGAGCAGGATGATGGCGGCGTTTATATCCGCTGCATGAACATGGACTGTCCCGCTCAGGTGAAAGAACGCGTGCAGTACTTCGCCAGCCGCAACGCCATGGACATCGACGGCCTGGGCGACAAGCTGGTCGAACAACTCGTCTCCGCCGGCCTGGTCCGACGCTTTGCCGATCTCTATCGACTCACGTCCGAGCAGCTACAAGAACTGGAGCGTATGGGCCAGCGCTCTTCCGACAAATTGATGCAAGCGATCGAG